>ERZ780075.377-NODE-377-length-21847-cov-4.828607_pt1 | contig 21847 bp, 18 predicted proteins | sample MGYA00511839_ERZ780075 | MGnify/ENA primary metagenome ERZ780075 (study PRJEB29588, sample SAMEA2155953) | human gut metagenome | biome: human gut; feature: human-associated habitat; material: faeces | place: Denmark | collected 2008/2010 ...
CCTGATTCCAGCCGCGGCCCATCAGCCATGCGCCGTCTTTTCGCGGATGCTCTTTCTGGAAGGTGTCGAGGCAGGCGAGCATATCTTCCCGGCTTTCGGTATGTGCGGCAAGCTGCGCTTTCAGCTCGCCGTCATAGTATATCTTGCCTTCCTGTGTGTCGACAAGCAGAATTTTGCCAGGTTGCAGACGTCCTTTTTCTTCGATGTCGGCAGGTTCGATTTCGATTACTCCAGCCTCGCTCGCAACCACCATCATACCGCCTTTCGTAATCAGATAGCGCGCCGGACGCAGACCGTTGCGGTCGAGCATTCCGCCGGCATAACGCCCATCGCTGAAAAGAAGTGCCGCCGGTCCGTCCCACGGTTCCATAAGGATGGAGTGGTATTCATAAAACGCTTTCAAATCCTCGCTGATAGGATTCTTGTCGTTGAACGACTCCGGCACGAGCATTGCCATGGCGTGCGGCAGGCTTAGTCCCGACATTACGAAGAATTCCAGCACATTGTCGAGCGAGGCGGAGTCGCTCATGCCCGGTTGGATGATTGGACGTATGTCCTTGACGTTGCCCAACGCCGGCGTCGACAGCACGCTTTCTCTTGCCTCCATCCAGGCGCGGTTGCCGCGGATGGTGTTGATCTCACCGTTATGCGCCAGCAGACGGAACGGCTGTGCCAAACTCCAGGTTGGAAACGTGTTGGTGCTGAAGCGGGAGTGCACCAACGCCAGCCCGCTTGTGAAATATGGTTGTGTGAGGTCTTTGAAATACTCGCGCACTTGGGTTGACGAGAGCATACCCTTATAAATGATGTTCTTGCTTGACAGCGACACTATATAGAAGTCCTTGTCGTCGATGCGGCGCTCGATGCGTTTGCGCACAAGATATAACGTGCGCTCAAAAGTGTCGGTGTCGGTAACTCCGGTAATGAAAATCTGCTTTATGTCGGGTTCTGTGTCGCGGGCGTCTTTGCCGAGAATCTCTGAGCGTACAGGCACATTGCGCATGTGCATCAACTGCAGTCCCTCACGCTCCACTTCTTCAATCACGATTCCCATAATTGCGGCTTGGCGTTTCTCGTCTTTCGGCAGAAACATCAGTCCGGTGCCGTATTTGCCTTTCTCCGGCACTGGAATGCCTTGAAGAAGAATGAATTCGTGTGGAATCTGAATCATAATCCCGGCGCCGTCGCCTGTCTTGTTGTCGGCACCCTCTGCGCCGCGGTGCTTCATGTTTTCAAGCACTGTCAGTGCTGCATCAACCAGTTCGTGGGATTTGTCACCATTTATGTTGACGAGCATGCCCACACCGCATGCATCGTGTTCGTAGGAAGAGTCATACAGCCCCAAGGGCTGGTGACTTGGATAGTCTTTTTGGTCTATCTTCTTGGAAAAAAGATTGTTTTTGTTCAAATTTTCTTTCATAATCCCGCTTTTTTCTCTTCTTTACTTATATTTTGATTGCAAAGATATGGAAAAACATCAAGCCTGCAAACTAAATGCGACAAAAATAGCCGTTGTTGTGGAAAAAAGTTTTGCAAATACGTTGAAAATAGCAAAAAGAAAGCGAATATGACTGAAATGTGGCATAACAGTCAGAATTGCTGCGTGCGGATGATCGTTTTATTGAAAGATAGGCTGCGGTTCGGCAAAACATTTTCAAACAAGTTTGAATGTTTTTCACTCACCTTGCACTACTATCTTTCCTGATATATTGATCTTATCGATAAGCCGTGGTATTGCCTTTATCTCATTACTTTTCTCGCTCGCTGCAGGCTTCGGTAGCCAATGTGATTCCTGTGTCGTAGGAATAAGTTGATACAATATCCAGACTATGCCCGTTGCCCTGTACAGTACCGCGCTCGGCTTTGCCATCCACGCAGATTATTTCCTTTGCCTGATCTCCTAAAAACAGGGATGGAGGAGGAAAATTCCTGCAGTCTATACAAAATACTGTCTTGTGGGCCGAATTTATTTACTACTTTTGTAATCTGATTGAGTGCATCCGCTTCAATCGAAAGAACTTGGTCGAGTGGCTTGATTTGATTTACACCTATAAAGTTACGAAAAATCTGCCATTCGACCTATTTATTGAGATACTTATTTTGCTGAAAATCAAAGGGGTTTGGTGTTAACAGGGACATATTCCACAACCATCAAATCGCCTCATGAATTATAACCGTAGAAATAAAAATCACCCCCACAACCCAAGAAACACTCGCTATAAAATAACTATATTTTTGAGCAGACAACACTCTCTTAAATGAAAGAGCCGTGTGAAAAGATGATAAATTTATTTGTAAAATTCTTGTTTATCGGATATTTTTTATATATTTGTGATGTGAATGTAAGAGTGTTTGGAATTTTGAGAATGGAAAACAATTAAGAAAATTTCCAAATAAGCCCTTAGACTAATTTGTAAAACAAAAAATATTGGGAAACTAACAGATTTAAAATCATTTTTTTATTAAAATCATTTATGAAGAAATTATTCTATTTATGCCTGACATTTGCTATTGTTGCATTGTCGGCATGTTCGGACGATGAACAGTCAAGTCTTAACTTTGATGACATTCAGGGAAAGGCAGTGATTAAAGGTGTTGTGACTTATAATCCAGGCTATTTGGCTGATGGAGGTGAGGTCGTGAAGAAAAGTGTTCCTGCGGGAGGGGCTGTGGTGACAGTCGAGGTCAACAACAGTGAGTATGTTGCAACGTCGGAAGGAACAAAAACTTATCAGGCGACAGCCAATGAGAAAGGAGAGTATACCATTGAGATTCCTGTCGGAATAAAGAACGTAAATGCAGTTGTAAGTGTACGGGAATTTGACGGATCTTACTCTGAGTATGTAAACAAGTCTTTGCTTACAATCAGTGGTGTGACTTACGGAACAATGACAACGGAAATCGTTAGCTTGAAAGAAGGCAGTGCCGTTACTAAGAACCTTTCTCTCGGTATTAAGGACAAACCGGCAGTTGAGTCTCGTGGCTTGAATACATCTGTAAAGGGAATGGTACAAGTAAAGGCTGAGGAGTTTGTGACAAACATGAGCGGAGAGCACACCGGCTTGAAAAGCAAAACTGTGGCTATGGCAAACGCGAAGGTGGCTGTTACGTTTGTCAATGAGGCAAGCGATTCCCGCGAATTGCGCTATGAGACAACTACAACGAATACAGGTGAATTCGCTGTCAATGCGGCACTTTTTGACAATTGGAATCTTGGCGCAACAGAAATTAAGCTTGAAATACTGAGTCAGAAGAGTGAAATAAAACATTGGTATTGCGAATACAATACAAAAGGATATACATGGCATAGCCAGAATGTGGAAGTGTACTACTCTTCTGTTGTGGCAAAGGGCACACTCGCCGCTATGAATGATGTCGTGCCTTACGACTTCGGTGAATACGTATTGGATTTTAGTGTGTTGACCGATAAGGACAACATTAGAGGTATCGGAGGAAAGGCGGATGTCGATGAGGATGGAAACCCTCTGTATTTCCGCAATGACCCATTGAATTTATACTACAAATAAAATCTAATTGAAATGAGAAAATCTTTAATTATATCTGTTTTGGCGCTTGCGCTCTCTGCTGGAGCGTATGCCCAGGACAAAAAGGATATGGTGTATGGTCCGCAGGAGGGCTCTTGGGCTCTCAGCGTCGGTTTGAATCCGTTTACTGACTATTTGGGCAATATGTTTAACAACAGCACCAACAATAGTTTCGAGAACCTTAACGGTGAAACCATCGCTTATGATAAGAAGACAACACCTCTTACAACTATTTCTGGTAAATATATGTTTACAGATGAGTTGGGCATCAGGGCGAATATCGGTATGAAATTCAGAAACGATACCAGAAAAGCCTACGTTGTCGACCAGGCTGCCGTTATGCATGATCCATTCTCAGAGGCTAAAGTCATTGACCAGCAGAAGGTGAAGTCGTCAAATGCAAGTGTGGCTGTCGCAGTAGAGCGGCGTCTCACGAGCAACAAACGCCGACTTCAGGCGTATGTCGACGGTGGATTGGTATGGTCGTTTGAGTTGGAGAGTGTGAATTATAAATATGGCAATGAGATTACGTCGCTCAATCAAACGCCTATTGTCAGCAGTCTCAGCGGATATGACTATGTTTCCTCCGCTCTGCCTAATTGCCGAAAGGTGTCGGACAATGTTGGCAAGACGCTTTATCATAATTTTGGCATATTTGGAACAATTGGTGTTGAATTTTTCATCACTCCGGCAATTTCGTTGGGCGCAGAAATGAATATCTCGGCGATATATACTTTCCGTGGCGACCACAGCTCGGAGTATGAAGGATACAATGTGGTGACTAACAAGGTGGAAAAATATGTGAAAGTGGATGAGCCATCGTCAAGCGCATTTGAATTCGGAACAAAGAATATTGGTGCGAATCTGACAATGAGCTTCTATTTCTAATGATTGTAACAACTGCCATTCCGTTAAGTGAGGGTTTGGCAGTTTTCCCCATTTTAAGCAGCGGTTTGAATGAGCCGCTGCTTTCTTTTGTCAAAAAGAGGAGGCTTCTTGGCAAAACTGTCAAATGAATTTGTCGTTATGCTCTCGATTTGCACTACTTTCAATAAGATAGGCTGCGGTTCGGAATCGCAAAATCAAATAAATTTGTTTTGCGCTTCACTCACCTTGCACTATCTTTGCAGTTGATAAAACAACAACCGGATGAAACCAAATTTTTTGAAGGGGCTTCTTAGGCGAGTGCTTGTGTTGCTCCGTTACATTTGGCGCGGCTGCGTCAAAATGTGGAATTGGTATCGGCGCACTTACAAGCAGGCGCGTTGGTATGGAAAAGTGGGTATTGTGTGTGCCACGGTGGTGGTGTCGTTTGTCCTTTATTTGATATTGGTCGACATCAATTTCTTGTGGCTTTTCGGAAAATCGCCGAGCTTATATGACATAGCCCATCCCAAACAAGATGAAGCGTCGATTGTCTACAGTGCCGACGGCAAGGTGCTCGGACGTTACTATCGCGAGAACCGTATCCCTGTTGAATATGACGAGATTTCGCCAATGCTCATCAACGCGTTGGTGTCGACGGAGGATGAGCGTTTCTATTCCCACCACGGCATAGATTTTCAGGGTGTGGCGGCTGCGATGAAGGATATGGCTGTGCACCACGAGGCGCGTGGAGCGAGTACGATTACTCAGCAGCTGGTCAAGAATATGTTCCGCACACGCACGGAGTATTCCACCGGACTCACTGGATTTATACCTGGCGTGCGTCTGTTGGTGATGAAGACGAAGGAATGGGTGACGGCTGTCAAACTGGAGATGTTCTATACAAAAAAGGAGATTCTGACGATGTATCTCAACACGGTGGATTTCGGCAGCAATGCTTTCGGCATCCGCACGGCGGCGAAGACTTATTTCAACACGACGCCGATGCAGCTGAAGACGGAGGAGTCGGCTGTGCTTGTCGGTATGCTGAAGGCCACTACGACCTACAATCCGCGTCTTAATCCGAAGAATTCAAAAAGCCGCCGCAATGTGGTGTTGAGCAACTTGTTGCGCAAGAAGTTTCTTACGCACGAGGAGTATGACTCGCTGAGCGAGCTGCCGATAGAACTGAAATATACGCCTGTGAAGCCTACCGACGGTAAGGCACCGTATTTCCGCGACGTGCTTGCCGATGAGCTGCAGAATGGATGGTGTAAGGACAATGACAAGGATCTCTATGGCGACGGACTGCGCATCTACACGACCATCGACTCGCGTATGCAGAAGTATGCCGAGGAGGCTGTGATGAAGCACATGCAGCAGGTGCAGCGCAATTTCAAGTCCGACTGGGGCAATGAGAATCCGTGGCGCGACGAGAACCGCGAGGAGAAGAAGGGATTTATTGAGGACATCGCCAAAAGAACTGACTACTACAAGCAGTTGTCGGCACGTTATCCCGACGACCCTGATTCGGTGAATTATTATATGAATCTGCCTCACCGCGTGAAGTTGTTTGACTACAATGCTCCCGACCAGGTGCGCACGGAAATGATGAGTGCGATGGACTCCATCAGGTATATGGTGAAGTTCCTGCATTGCGCATTTGTAGCGATGGAGCCTGAAACGGGCGCTGTCAAGGCCTGGGTCGGCGATATTGACTATAATCATTGGCAATATGACAAGGTGACCGCTGAGCGTCAGCCGGGATCCACATTCAAACTGTGTGTCTACACAGCCGCGATGGAGGCTGGACTCGGCCCGTGCGACGACCGTGTGGACGAGTGGAAGCAGTATGACGCTTTCGACAAAGACGGCAAGCCGACGAAGTGGACTCCGCGCAATGCCAACGGATACTATACCGGCGGAGCGATGTCGCTGAAGCACGCGTTCTCAAATTCGATCAACTCGGTGGCTGTCTCGGTGGCGCATGAGGTGGGCTTGAACCGCGTTGCCGACGTGGCTCATAAACTGGGCATCACCTCTCCGATAAAAGAAACTCCGGCAATGCCGCTCGGCACGGAGGATGTCACTCTGCTCGAACTGGTCGACGCCTACTGCACGGTGATGAACAAGGGCAGGCACAACGTGCCGGAATTTGTCACCCGCATCGAGGACAAAGACGGCAATGTGCTTTATGTGGCTGAACCGAAAAATGAGCAGGCAATCAGCGAGGAGTCGGCTTTCTTGATGCAGCAGATGCTGCTGGCTGGTATGACGGAGCCGGGAGGCACGTCGCAAGCCTTGTGGAGCTACGATATCCATCATTTCGACACCAATTTCGGAGGCAAGACAGGCACTACGTCAAACAACAGTGACGGCTGGTATGTGGGCGTGACGAAAAACCTTGTTGCCGGATGCTGGTGTGGAGGAGAATACCGCAGCGTGCATTTCCGCAGCGGACGGATGGGGCAGGGTAGCCACACGGCGCTGCCTGCGTTTGGCTATTTTATGGAGAAAGTGCTGCGCGACCCGCAATTGGCTGCGAAATATCGTGGAAAGATTTCCGACAAGCCGTGGCCAGGTCTGAGGGTCGACGACCGCCCGTACAACTGTCAGGGCTATGTGGCGCCTTCCGACACTACTGATGTTGACAGCACCGGTGTTGAAGACATTGATATGCCCGAGGAAGAAATCGAACTTGACAACAACGGCAATGAAATTCCGTCGGAACCGGCACAGGGCAATATTTGACGGAACAGTATAAAAACAATAACCGCGGAGGGCATAGGCTTTCCGCGGTTGTTGTTTGTGAGTGTCGCTGATTAGTATTGTTCCTTCTCGTTGGGGAAATCAGAGGTCTTCACGTCCTCGATGTATTTTGCCACAGCGTCGGTGATGATTGTGCCCACATCAGCGTAGCGGCGCAGGAAGCGAGGCGAGAATCCCTTGTTGATGCCGAGCATGTCGTGCATCACGAGCACCTGTCCGTCGACACCGCCTCCGGCACCGATGCCGATGATAGGAATTTCAAGTATTTCTGCCACTTTTTTTGCCAATGTGGCGGGGATTTTCTCAAGCACGATTGCAAAGCATCCAATCTCCTGCAGCAGTTTGGCGTCTTCGATAAGTTTGTTTGCCTCAGCCTCTTCGCGGGCACGCACGGTGTATGACCCGAATTTGTTGATTGACTGTGGTGTCAGTCCGAGGTGACCCATCACTGGAATGCCGGCGCACAGGATGCGCTCAATCGACTCGCGCACTTCGGCGCCGCCCTCGAGTTTCACGCAGTCGGCATGTGTTTCCTTCATGATGCGGATGGCCGAAGCCAAAGCCTCTTTAGAGTTGCCCTGGTATGTTCCGAAAGGCATGTCTACAACCACGAGCGCGCGGTTCACGCCACGCATCACCGACTTGCCGTGATAAATCATCTGGTCGAGCGTCATCGGCAGAGTGGTCACGTTTCCAGCCATCACGTTGCTGGCGGAGTCGCCCACGAGAATCACGTCCATTCCAGCCTCGTCGATGAGTTTCGCCATCGAGAAATCGTAGGCTGTAAGCATAGATATTTTTTCTCCGCGCTGCTTCATTTCGAGCAGGCGGCGAGTAGTCACTTTCCGTTTGTCTTCTGTGTAAGTTGACATAATCAATTGGTTTTTAAATTTAATTCGGCTGCAAAGTTACGTCTTTTAAACGACAAAAGGAAAAAAAGGTGCTGCCCACATCTGAAAATCGCTGAAATGTGCTAAATTTGCAAATAAAACATAAAAATCTGTGATATTATGATTGTACACGAACAGCTTTCTTTTCAGGATGCATTGTCGCTTGCCACAAAGCGAATTTTTGAAACAAAGGGACGCTCCCGCCGGTCTGAGTTTTGGTGGGCTATGCTGGTTGCCTATTTCATATCAAATTTCCTTCCTCCGTTTTGGCTTGTGACCATACCTATATCAATCAGACGGTTGCACGACACGGGACGCAGCGGATGGTGGATGTTTTTCCCAGTAGTGGCCACAATCATTATTGTCTCAATGTGTGTCTCGGATGTTCTTAGCTTTATGACGATGGATGATTTTGAGGACACCATTACTCCGTTTGTGGTATTTGGCAAGTATATATTTTTCTGTGGCATAGTTTCTGTATATCAGATTGTGATGATAATATTCTTTTGCCAGGACAGTGCGGAGGGCGAAAATCGCTACGGAGCGTCGCCGAAATATGAGGAAGAGCCTCCATGTGTCCCTCCGGAAGAAAGAAAAGAATAATGCTTTATGGATATCGAGCAGGTCAGGGAATACGCTTTGTCTTTGTTTGGTGTGACTGAGGATCAGCCGTTTGGCGATGACGTTGTCACCTTTCGTGTTGAAGGCAAGATTTTTCTGTGCCTTTGGCTGTGTGGAAGTCGGCTCGGCATGAAGGGTGAGAATCCGCGGTTTGCATGTAAATTGGCTCCGGAGAGAAACGAGGCGTTGCGCGAGCGATATGCGGCGGTGACCCCAGCGTTTCATTGGAACAAGAAGCATTGGAGCGACGTGTATTATGGGCAACTTGCCGCAGAAACCGTAACGGCGTGGATAAAAGAGTCGTATGAGCTTATAGTCAGTAAGCTGCCAAAGGCGGTGAGAGCAAAATATCAGTAACATTATATTCAGAATGAAAGCATATACATACATAGAGAAGGGCAAGTTTGCCTTGATTGACAAGCCTAAACCAGAACTGCAGGAAGCGACAGACGCCATTGTCCGTGTGACTCTCGGCAGCATCTGTTCAAGCGACCTGCATATAAAGCACGGGAGTGTGCCGAGAGCGGTGCCGGGCATCACTGTCGGCCATGAGATGGTCGGCGTGGTGGAAGCAGTAGGCGCCGACGTGAAAGGCGTGAAGGTAGGCGACCGTGTGACCGTCAATGTGGAAACCTTCTGCGGTGAGTGCTTCTACTGCAGGCACGGCTATGTCAACAACTGCACTTCTCCTCATGGCGGATGGGCTCTCGGTTGTCGTATCGACGGCGGACAGACGGAATATGTGCGTGTGCCGTTGGCGTCGCAGGGCTTGAACCGCATTCCCGACAGCGTGACCGACGAGCAGGCGAACGAGCTTGCCGACGAATTCGTGCAGGCGACCGCAAAGACAATGCCGATAATCGGCGGGGTGTCGCTTGCGCTGCGCCTTATCTGCGCCCTGACCGCCGACCTTTTCTACTACAGGAAGATGCAGAAGGATCTGGCGATGATAGCCGACGAGATCGACGATGAGAATCTCAAGAGGCTCATGCTCGCCCGACGCGGCGGCGCGTCCCCGATGCTCTTTGCGGCAGGCTTCTTCGGCTACAACTGCATTATCAGCCTGCTGACCTATATCGCCGATATTATTGTTGACCGCTTTTAAAAAATACCAATTATATAACTATTTATACTAACTCAGGAGGTAATATCCATGAAAGTCAAGAAAGCAATTATTCCCGCTGCGGGTCTGGGCACCAGAGTTCTCCCCGCTTCAAAGGCAGTCCCCAAGGAAATGCTGAATATCGTCGACAAGCCGGCTATCCAGTATATCGTTGAGGAAGCCGTTGCCGCGGGCATCGAGGATATCCTTATCATCACCAACAGGGGCAAGGGCGTTATCGAGGATCACTTCGATCACTCCTTCGAGCTTGAGTATCAGCTCAGCAAGAACCCCGCAAAGGCGAAGATATATGAGGATGTCAAGGCCTGCGCCGGTCTCGCCAACATATATTTCATCCGTCAGAAGGAGACCAAGGGTCTCGGCCACGCCATCCTCTGCGGTAAGTCCTTTGTCGGCGACGAGCCGTTCGTAGTCCTCTACGGCGACGACGTCATCATCTCCGAGGATCCCGTCACCGCTCAGCTTTGCCGCTGCTATGAGAAGTATGGCAAGGGCGTTGTCGGCGTCAAGGAAGTTCCCGAGGATCTCATCAAGCTCTATTGCACCCTCGGCGTTTCACCCATCGAGGGCGAGACCAGAGCGATGAACTGCCACAAGATAATCGAGAAGCCCACCCCCGACCAGGTCATGTCCCTCTACGCTATCCTCGGCAGAGTCGTGCTGCCCCCCGAGGTATTCGGTATGCTCGAAAAGGGTCTTGCCGAGACTCCCGAGGGTCAGGAGCTTTACCTGACCGACGTTATGAGCGAGCTCGGCGCCAGAGGCGAGCTGCTTGCTTATGACTTCGACGGCAAGAGATACGATATGGGCAATAAGCTCGGCATTATGAAGGCTAACTGCGAGGTCGCCCTCAATCATCCCGAGATCGGCGAAGGCTTCAAGGCTTACCTCAAAGAGCTTGTCAAAACCTTCTGAGAACAGAATAGCGCAATAAATTGCGCCCTCGGCTCAGTGCCGAGGGCGCTTTTGCTGTACCGATGATGCCGTTCCCTGCGGTTTCATTGCAGATTTGCGGTTGTATGATCAACAGCATTTTGCCTTTCTCTGCTGCCAAACACTCCTCAGTCACTCCGTGACAGAGGAGTGATTTATCAAATTACTGCTTGCCTCTTAGGCTCCCTCTTGAGGGAGCTGTCCGTAGGACTGAGGGAGTTTTTATTGAAATCAAGCCCAAAATTCCCTACGTAACGGCTAAAGCCGTGCCACCTCCATTTACACAAGGGAGGCGAGGGTAACTGCAACCTCGGCGGTTTTTGACGGGCGAACGCAGTTCGCCCCTACGCTAATAATTCTGAATTTGCAATTATTATGCGGGATGCCGAGGACGTCATCCCCTACAATTGAATCAAAAGCAAATCTGCTGTATGTGCAGCAAAAATTTATCTTTACTGCCTACCCGACGATCCTCGGCTGCACCGCAACAAAGGTGCGGTTTTTTCTATCAAATTTAATCCAAACAAAAAACTCCCCCGGTCGTTATGATCGGGGGAGTTGTGGATTCAATTGATGACTCAGTCCTCGTCGTCGCCGCAGCAGCCGCAATCGCAGTCGTCGTCGCACTCGATCTCGAACTCAAGAAGCTCATCGCACTTGGGGCAGTTGATGCTGCCCTCCTCAAGGATGTCTCTGTCAACGGTGATGATCTCGCCGCAGTTCGGGCATTCGACGTCGTAATACTCCTCGTCGTCGTCATCGCAGCAATCGTCGCAGTCGCAGCAGTCGTCGAGATCCTCATAGACATAGCCCTCAAGCTCGTCAAGATCCTCGTCAACAGCGTCAAGCTGCTCGGAGATGAGATCAACGCCGTCCTCGAGGTCGCTTACCGAGAGGGCAAGGTCGTCGAGAACATCCATCATAGCCTTTATCACCTTGGTCTCGGGCTTGCTCTCGTCGAGGTTAAGACCCTCGGCAAGACCCTTGAGATAGGCGACTTTTTCAGTCACTGTCATGTTTTTGTCCTCCATAAAAATTATTACACTTGTTATGTGTTATGCACGGCTGAGATACTCGCCGGTGCGGGTGTCGACTACTATCATTTCGCCCTCGTCGATGAAGAGAGGAACCTTGACCTCAGCGCCGGTCTCAAGAGTTGCGGGCTTGGTGGCGTTGGTAGCCGTGTTGCCTGCGAAGCCGGGGTCGGTCTTGGTTACCTGAAGGGTAACGGTGGTCGGGGGCTCAACGCCGAATACGCTGCCCTTGTAGGACAGGATACGGCAGGTTTCGTTCTCCTTAACGAACTTGAAGTTCTCGGGGAGAGTATCCTTACCGATGGGCACCATATCGTAGGTCTCGGGATCCATGAAGTAATAGAGACCGCCGTCCTCATATGAATACTCCATTTCCTTGCGCTCAATGTAAGCGGTGGGGAATTTGTCGGTGGGGCTGAAGGTACGCTCGACGACTGCGCCGCCGATGACGTTCCTTATCTTAGTCCTGACGAAAGCGGCGCCTTTGCCGGGCTTAACGTGCTGGAACTCGATGATCTGATAGACCTGACCGTCCATTTCAAAGGTCACGCCGTTTCTGAAATCGCCTGCTGATACCATAAAACTTATTCTCCTTACAGTGTTTATATGTTTTCACAGTTATTTTATACTATTCACCGTGATTTTTCAAGTCTTTTTTTGAATTATGCCTGTCGCTTACAGAATTATAAGCGTTTTGGGGCATTTGGTGAGGTTTTCCGAGCCGTTTTCGGTGATAAAAGCCATATCCTCGATGCGTACTCCGAATTCGCCGGGCAGATAAATACCGGGCTCGACCGTTACAACGTCGCCCGGGGCGAGTATCTCTGCGCTCCTTGGGTTGAGCACGGGGAATTCGTGGATCTCGACGCCGACGCCGTGACCGGTGCCGTGGCCGAAGAATTCGCCGTAGCCCGCAGCGTTTATGACGTCCCTTGCCGCCGCGTCCGCAGCCTTGCAGGCAACGCCGGGCGCAAGCAGGTCGAGCGAAGTGAGCTGAGCTTTGAGGACGGTGTCATAGACCTCCGCCTGCTTGCCGCTGACCTCGCCGACGGCGACGGTGCGGGTCATGTCGCTGTGGTAGCCGTTGACGACTGCGCCGTAATCCATCGTCACAAAGTCGCCGCGCTCGACCTTCTTGTCGGTCGGCACGCCGTGAGGCATTGAGGAATTCCTGCCGCTGACCGCTATGGTCTCGAATGAGAGCGCCTGTGCGCCCGCGCGCAGCATGAAGTAGTCAAGCTCCAGCCCTATCTCGCGGTCGGTGACTCCGGGCTTTATAAAGGTGCGGATATGCTCGAACGCCTGCTCGGCTATTCGCTGGGCGGCGCAGATATTTTTAAGCTCCGATTCGGTCTTGGTGCGGCGCAGCTCCTTTATCGCTTCGTCCGCCTTCTCGGCGAGGCATTCGCAATCGAGCGAGGCGCCGAGGGAGTTGAATTGACCCACGCTGAGCCTTGAAGCTTCGATATATACCTTATTTATATTAAGGGATTTGATATAGCCGTTCAGATCCTCCGCCGCGTTTTTGAGCAGAGCTATCTCGGTGCAGCCGCTCGCCTTCGCCCTGGCTGCCTCGATATAGCGGCTGTCGGTGAGGAATACGCTCTCCTCCGCAGTGACGAGCAGATAGCCGTCGGTGGATTCAAAGCCGGTCAGATAGAGCCTGTTCTCCGGCGAAATGACGAGGAACGCCTCGCCCTCGCTTAGATAAGCCATGAGTTTGTCGGTCATAATACACCTGCTTTCTTATAAAAAGAGACACTGCCGAATGTGTGCAGCATTCGGCAGTGCGTTGGGGAAAGAGAAAATAAAAATGAAAAAAGAAGATGTCAAAGGAATGAAAATGTCTAACACTCAACATTAAATCATCTAAATGTATGATATTACAGATAGAAGCATGAGATGTTAACATACCATAAACTATATATTAACAAACTGTAAACTTTGAACACTTTCTCGCTTTTCTGTCCCAACTTCTGCCGAATTCCGCAGCGGCATGATATTATTTCTCGAGGAATGCCTTGAAGCCCTTGAACGCCATATAGACGTCGAGCTTTGCAACGACCTCAAACGGAGCGTGCATCGAGAGGACGGGCACGCCCACATCGACCACTTCAACGCCAAGATTTGCGATATATTTTGCGACGGTTCCTCCGCCGCCCTCGTCGACCTTGCCGAGCTCGCCGGTCTGCCATGCGACCTTCTCGCCGTCGAAGAGAGTGCGGATCTTTGCGACGAACTCAGCGTTTGCGTCGTTTGTCGAGCTCTTGCCCCTTGCGCCGGTGTATTTGGTGACGACGATGCCCTTGTTGAGGTAGGCGGCGTTGAGCTTATCGTGAACCGAGGGATAGGTGGGGTCAAAGCCAGCATTGACGTCGGCGGAGAGGCATTCGGAAGCTCTGAGCACGTCTCTGCCGCACAGACCCTGAGTCCTTGCGATATCGGCGATGAAATCTTCAAGATAGGCGGAGCAAAGGCCGGTGTTGCCCTCGGAGCCTATCTCTTCCTTATCGGTGATGACGGTGACGGTGGTGCGCTCGGGAGCAACCGCCGCGAATGCCGCTCTGATCGAGGGGTAGGCGCAGACTCTGTCGTCGTGGCCGTAGGCGCCGATGAGACTGCGGTCGAAGCCGATGTCAACAGCCTTGAATGCGGGCACCATCTCAAGCTCGGCGGAGAGGAAGTCGCTCTCGACTATGCCGTATTTCTCGTTGAGGAGCTTCATTATATTGAGCTTCACAAGCTCGCTGCCCTTATCCTTGCCGAAGGGGCGGCTGCCGATGAGAATATTGAGATCCTCGCCCTTGACAACGTCCTCTGCGGAGCGCTTTGCCTGCTGCCTGTCAAGATGGGGGAGCAGGTCGGTGACTACAAACTGCGGGTCGCCCTCATCCTCGCCGAGGCGGACGGTGACCTTGGTGCCGTCCTTGCGGCAGATGACGCCGTGAAGCGACAGGGGGATGGCGGTCCACTGATACTTCTTGATGCCGCCGTAGTAATGGGTCTTGAAGAGAGCGAGGTCAGTATCCTCATAAAGCGGATTGGGCTTGAGGTCGAGCCTCGGGGAGTCAATATGGGAGGCGACTATCTTTGCACCGCTCTTAAGGCTCTGTTTGCCGAATACGCACAGGATGAGGGCCTTGCCCCTGTTGTCGTAATAAACCTTGTCGCCGGGCTCGTAGCTGCCGTCGGGGTCAAACGGGATGAAGCCGTTCTCCTCGGCAAGGTTCTTGACATAAGCCGCCACTTCACGTTCGGTCTTGCAGCGGTTAAGGAAATCAATGTAATCGCCGCAGAAGCTGTCGGCGGTCTCGATTTCGCCGTCCTCGCAGGTGAATGCGGCGTGCTCGGGCGAATAGAAAAGCTCGTCCTTCAGAGCGTCGGCGGGAGTTTTTTCACACATGATGGTACTTCCTTTCTTATTTATAGAGATTTGAATATATATTGAGCGCCTTGGTTACTTTTTTAACGTAATGCGCCGTTTCGCTTATCGGTATCTTGGTGAGAGTTTTGCCGTCGGGGGATATCTCGGGATCCTTGAGCCACGAATTGACCCTGCCCCTGCCCGCATGATAGGCGGCGAGGGCGACGGGCGTTTCGCCGAATTCGTCGAGCAGATAGCTCAGGAAGAACGCGCCGTATTTGACCGAGGTCTCGGGGTCAAGCAGGCTCAGCTCGCCCTGAGTCTCGCCCAGCTTCATGCGGAGCCATTCAAAGGTCTCGGGCGTTATCTGGGTCAAGCCCACGGCGTCAGCCGAGGAGACGGCGGAGGGGTCGAAGGAGCTTTCCGTCCTGATAACGGCATAGAGCAGGGCGCTGTCAAGCCCGAATTCGGCGCTGTATTTCTCGACGAATTCCTCGTATTTATGGGGATAGGAGAGCTTCATGACCGTCCTGTAGCTGCCCGCGAACGCCGCGAAAAGCAGCGCCGCGATGACGGCGAATATCAGTATGGTCTTCAGCTTGCCTTTTGCAGTCATAATGTTAGCCTTTCAAAATAAACAGTCGATCGCTTTGCGGAGATCGGTGCCGTCCCCGTTATCAATTATAATGTCGCTCTGCTTTGCATAGAACTCCTGCGGCGGCTGGGCGGCGATACGCATCAGGGCGTCCGTCTCGCTCAGGCCGTCACGCTCAATGATGCGGCGCAGCCTCACGGAGTCGTCGGCGGTGATACACACCGTCTTGCCGCAAAGGCAGGCAAGATCGCTCTCAAAGAGCAGGGCGGCGTCGATAACGGCGGCCTTTGCCCCAGAATCCTGAGCCTTGTGTATCTCGATAACGGCGAGGCGGGTTATCTCCGGGTGAGTTATCGCGTTCAGCGCGGCGGTCGCCTCGGGGGAGGCAAAAGCCCTGCGTGCAAGCTCCCTGCGGTCAAGCTCGCCGTCAACTATTATGTCGCTGCCGAAGCGGGCGCACAGGGAATCCTTGACCGCTCTGCTCTCGACCGCTTTGCGCGAGAGAACGTCGGTGTCTATAATATGGTATCCTTTTTCTCTGAAAATATCTGCGGCGGTGGTCTTGCCCGCGCCCGTCTGACCGGTCAGGCCGATGACAGGGACGGTGAAATCAAGGTCGATGACCCTGAACGCCGCCGAACGCAGCAGGCGGTTGTAGACCGCCAGACCCACTCCGCTTGCAACGGGGCAGCGGACAAAGGCTCTGGCGCAGCCGATGGCGTCGACCTGCCGCAGGGCGTCAAAAATGTTGTGCGCCTGGGTGTCGGGGCTGTCCGCCCTGCCGTATTCGATAAATTTATCAAAATTCTTGCCCTCGCCCTCAAAGCAAACGGCGCAGACCGTGTCTTTTTGAGCGAGCAGGAATTTTTTGTACTGTTTAAAGCTGCCCTTGATTATCGTGACCTCCGCGGCGGGGGCGTAATGCTTGTATTTCATGCCCGGGGACTGCGGCCTTTCGCCGTCCTTGAGCTTCTCAAACACCGCTGCCGCGATATTGACCTCGCCGAGCACCTCGCGAAGCTGCTCGACGGTCACTCCGCCCGGTCTGAGCAGGGTGGGAGGCTCGGTGGCGAGAGTGATAACGGTCGATTCAACGCCCACGGAGCAGTGGCCGCCATCGACCACGGCGTCTATCCTGTCGTCAAGGTCGGCGAGCACATGCTCGGCGCAGGTGGGGCTTGGCTTGCCCAAGGCATTGGCGCTCGGGGCGGCAAGAGGCAGCCCGCTCTGCTCGATTATTGCCCTTGCACAGGGGTGTGAGGGCATACGGATCGCCACGGTCGACAGCCCCGCCGTAACGGCATCGGGCACTATCTCCGACCGCTCGGAAATTATCGTCAGCGGCCCCGGCCAAAATCTCTCGGCGAGCTTCAGCATCCTCGGGTCGACCTTTTTGACCAGCGGAGGTATGGCGTCGAGCGAAGCGACGTGGACTATCAGCGGATTATCCTGCGGTCTGCCCTTGGCGGCGAATATCTTGCCGACGGCGACGGGGTCGAGGGCGTTTGCCGCAAGGCCGTAGACCGTCTCGGTCGGTATCGCTGCCAGACCGCCGTTCTTTAGTATCTCCGCAGCCTTTTTGATATCTTCTTTTTCGGTTGATTTCAGTCTGAGAGTTTTCATTTGCTTAGGGTCATTCCTCACTTTTGAGCTTCTCTGCGGTGTCGGCGGTGATAAGAGCATCGATCAGCTCGTCAAGGTCGCCGTTGAGAATCGCTTCTATCTTATAGAGGGTCAGGTTGATGCGGTGGTCGCTGACCCTGCCCTGCGGGTAATTATAGGTGCGTATGCGTTCGCTGCGGTCGCCCGTGCCGACCTGAGCCCGCCGCTCGCCCGCAATGGCGTCGTGCTGCTTCTCACGCTCGGCCTCAAGAATTCTTGAACGCAGAATCTTCATCGCCCTGTCTTTGTTTTTGTATTGGCTGCGCTCATCCTGGCACTCGACCACCGTGCCCGTGGGCAGGTGGGTTATCCTGATGGCGCTCTCGGTCTTGTTGACGTGCTGACCGCCTGCGCCGCCCGAGCGGTATGTGTCTATCTGAAGGTCGGCGGGGTTTATCTCAACATCCACATCCTCCGCCTCGGGCAGGACTGCGACGGTCACGGTCGAGGTATGGATCCTGCCCTGGCTCTCAGTCTCGGGCACACGCTGCACGCGGTGAACGCCGCTCTCGAATTTCAGGCGGGAATACGCGCCCTCGCCCTCGATCATAAAGCTGATCTCCTTGAAGCCGCCGAGTTCGGTCGGGTTGGAATTCAACACCTCGCACTTCCAGCCCTTTGCCTCGGCGTACATGGAATACATCCTGTAGAGCACGCCCGCAAAGAGCGAGGCCTCCTCGCCGCCTGCGCCGCCCCTTATCTCGACGATGACGTTCTTGTCGTCGTTGGGGTCGCGCGGAAGCAGCAACACCTTGAGCCTTTCACTGCTCTCGGCCGCCCTCTCCCTGGCGCTGTCAAGCTCCTCAAGCACCATCTCTTTGAATTCGTGCTCAAGCCCGCCCGCGTCGAGCAGAGCCTTTGCCTCTGCGGCGTCGCTCTCGGCGGCCTTGCAGCGGCGGTATTCCTCGACTATCGGGGTCAGCGTTTTCAGCTCCTGCATGAGCTTCTTATATTGTTCAAGGTCGGCGACGACGTCGCTGCGGCACAGCTTCTCGTTGATATCCTCGAAGCGTTCCTCGACCTTTTTAAGTTTATCAAGCATAGAGCCTCCGAATTATTCCGCGCCCTCTCGCGAGAGCTTCCTGATATTTTTCTCGACCTTGACGCGCTCGAGCATGACCTCGCGGCCGCACTCAAGACACTTGATGCGGAAATCCGCGCCGATACGCAGCACGGTGAAGCGGTCGCAGCCGCAGGGATGCTTCTTTTTCATCGTGATGATGTCGCCCACTCTGATATCCATTATTCGCCCTCCGATAATCCGTAGAAGTGCTGAGTCCAACAGAGCTTGCCTCTGGGGTCGGGGTCGGCCGCAACGCCGAAGCCGACTTTGGTGTATATCGGGTTCATCAAATTCTCATAGTGAGTTTCGGAATTCTTCCACGCAAGGCAGACGGCCTCGGGGGTCTCGAAGCCCCAGCCGAGATTTTCGCCGACCTGACCGGCGGTGTAGCCCGCATCCCTGAATATCGAGGAGAAGTATTTACCGCCCGGGCGGTAATGGTCATGGTCGCCCGACCACGCCATCTCCTCGGCTCTGGCACAGGACATTATGGTCAGCTCCTCGTCAAGCTCGAGCGGCGCAATGCCGCCCTCGGCGCGGTAGCCGTTGGTGATGCGGAGAATTTCATTTATATAGCTGCGGTATTTCTCGCGGTTAGCCTTTGCGGCGGGCAGCAGCTCGGCGTAGGTAGCTCCGTAGCCGAAGCGGTTGCATTCGACCAAGTCCGTTCTCTCGCCCGTCTTCTTTTCGCTGCCGTCGGCGAGCACCTTATAGATGAGCGTTATATTTTTATTCACTACAACGCCGTATTTTACTTCCCGCTCGTTTTTGACCTCGGTGCGCTCGACCTCGGCGGGCTTAGTCGCCTTGGTGGTTTTTGTGATGCGCCTTGCAGTAGTCGGCACACTTTTGGCCGTTGTCGGTGCCGCCGTGGTAGTCTCGGGGAGAGTAGTGGTCTCCTCCGTGGTAGTCTCCTCAGCCGCGGTCGAGGTTTCGGCGGCGGTCGTTGCGGAGGCACGGGTACTCACGCGCCGCTTCAATCCGCATGAAGCGAGCGAAGCCACGGCAAGAAGCACCGCTATGACCGCTGTGATTTTTTTAAGCATTTCTCATGTTCCTTTGATTTATTTAATGATATCGAATTCGAGCACTGCGGTGAAAACTCCGCCGCTGCACGATACGTTGAAGCTGCCGCCCTGCATCTCGGCAAGGCTCTTGGCTATCGACAGCCCCAGCCCGTGACCCTCGGTGTGACCCGATTCGTCCGCACGGTAGAAGCGACCCATCAGCGTGTCGCCGTCGATATCCTCCATAGTCTCTGTCAGGTTTGTGACCTTGACGACCGCCTTGCCCGACTCCTCATAGAGAGCGATATTGACGTCGGTCTCATGCATTGCGTATTTACAGACGTTGGAGAAGATGTTTGAGAGCAGCCGCCACATGCTCTCGCCGTCGCACATGACAAACAGATCCTTCTGCGGCAGCGACATACGGGGCAGCAGCCCGCATTGCTCGAAGTTATACATGAATTCCTCGACCGCCTGTGTCAGGGCGATGTTGAGGCTTGCTTTCTCAAGATTTATCTTCCATGTGCCGGCGGTTATCTGCGACGCCTCTATCAGCTCGTTGACAAGGTCTGAGAGCTTCTGAGTGTGGCGCTTGAGCACACCCGCGTATTCGCGGCGCTGCGCCTCGGTCAGATCCTCACGCTCGAGCAGCTCCGCAAAGCTGGATATCGAGGTCAGCGGAGTTTTGATATCGTGCGAGACGTTGGTCAGCAGCTCGGTCTTGAGCTTCTCGGTCTTTAGCTCCTGCTCCATCGCCTTGTTGATCTCTTTTCTGATAAGGTCAAGATTTCTGCCGTGGGCGCGGATGCTCGATATCGAGAGCTTGCTCGCTATATCGTCGCCGAGCACGCCCTCGGCGAGCTTCTGCCCCTCCTCCTTGACGTAATGCAGGTTGATGGCTATCATCGAGAATATCGGGATGATTATGAGCCTTGTGAGCGCCCAAAGCACAAGGAATACCTTGAACACCGAGTCGGGGGTGAAGGTGTTGTCTATCAGGCCGAAATACGCTGTGAAGCTGAGGATGACCGCCTCGGAGAGGATATACAGGACGATGCCGAATATCAGCTTCCTGAATACGCCCGAGCTGCCCTGAGCCTTTGCCTTGCGCTTGTCTCTGGGGGTGCGGCGCTTGATATGCTGATAGATGCGGTAGGCTATCATGCTCTTATATAATTTGCCGAGCTTGACCCTGACCGACAGCGTTGACAGGAACGCCATGAGCACCAGCATTATGACGACACAGACGATAACGATAATGATGTTGTTGACGACCATGCCCGTATCCGCCGCGGAGGTCAGCCCTATGACTATCCACGCCGTGACGAGCGTGACGAGCATGAATGCGGCGCAAAGCTCGATCGGCATTCGGTCGACGAAGCCGGGTATCACCTCGCCTGTCTCACTGTTGCAGGTGCCGGCGTTTATCGTGATAAAGACCAGCAAAACGATTATCGCGGCCACCACAACGGCAAGGGCGAGGAAGAGGAAGTATTTGAGCGAGTCGGCAAGCTCTATCCATTGGAACGCCTGCTGATATTTATCCCTTGCCTGCAACTCGCTGTTGACCACTATGGAGTATTTCAGCCGCAGCGTCGCAATGCCGCTCTCGCCGCCCGAGAGGAAGAAATCCGAGCTGCCGGAGTAGCCGAGATCCTCGTCTTTATATCCGCCCTCCGGCACGGCGGGGTCGGAGGCGTAGTTTGAGAACAGCGTCTTGCCGCCGATATCGGTTATTGAAAAAACGAAGTTGGTCTGCGAGGGTGAGAAATTCGTTTTATAGTAGTTTATGCGGTATTCGTCGTTTGTCTCGATAAGGCAGGAGTAATAATCCCTTGCCTGCTCGATATCGTCGAGGGTGTATTGCTGCACGGCGATGCTCTTGGCGGTGCTGCCGTTATCGCCGCTGTTGTAGAAGCCGTATTGAAAAAGATAGGCTATGCCCAGCACGCAGCCGACGGCGATGACGGTCATGCAGATGAGTATCGTTATCACCGTGGAACGGTCATAATCCGAATAAAACTTGTTTTTTGCCATTCCGATGCCGCCTCCCGCTTATTTCTTCTCCATTTTGTAGCCGTGGCCCCATGAGACCTTGAGATAATCGGGTCTTGCGGGGTTTATCTCTATCTTTTCTCTCAGGTGGCGGATATGGACGGTGACGGTATTCTCCGAGCCGAACGGCGTGTCGTTCCAGACCTTGCGGTATATCTCCTGCGGGGAGAATACGCAGTCCAGATTCTCAAGGAAGAATTTGAGCAGCTGCATCTCGGTCGGGGTCAGGCTGACGGGCTCGCCGTCAACGGTGACGGTTTTTGACTTGTCGTCGTATTCAATGCCGCCGTTGCAGAGCTTCGAATCCCTCTCCTCCGGTCTC
>ERZ780075.385-NODE-385-length-21578-cov-2.404637_pt1 | contig 21578 bp, 10 predicted proteins | sample MGYA00511839_ERZ780075 | MGnify/ENA primary metagenome ERZ780075 (study PRJEB29588, sample SAMEA2155953) | human gut metagenome | biome: human gut; feature: human-associated habitat; material: faeces | place: Denmark | collected 2008/2010 ...
GCCGCCGAAAATGCTATATTTCCCGGTATTAAACGATGGAAAACCAAAATAAGTGCCTTCATCCGTTTTAGACTGTCTTGCATAATCAACATTTTGTGTAACAGCGGCATTAAAATTCGGCGCACATTTTTCAATTAATTCATTAAGCTTGATGATGACATTATCATTGACAGCCTTTTCGCCGCCGCCCGGGTAATTGACCCAGTCAAATTCAACCATATCGGGAAATTCACGGGAGGCCACCAAAAGGTTAAACTGCTCGGCCTCCTGTCCTACCGCAGGATGCATAAACTGAATGTGAATACCTGTTCTTTTCTCAAGTTCTTGATACATGAGCATTTCGCCCATGTTCTGATAAGCAGAAGCAATTGCTGCCGGCATACTGCACCAGTATGTAAACGTTGTTTGGCTTCCCTCCGGAACTTTCGTTTCTTTTTCCCCGCAGCCGGTAAACGAGGCAGAAAGGAGCGCTCCTGCTAAAATAGCTGTAATGATTCTCTTTTTCGACATAATAAAACCTCCGTTATAATAAATTTTAAGGACTGCGATACACATATTGCAAACAAATGCGTTGTGTTACCGCAACGCATTATTCTTTAACCGCCCCAATCATAACCCCCTTAACAAAATATTTTTGAATAAACGGGTAGATGAATAAAATCGGCAGCGTCGCAACGATAATCGTTGCATATTTAACGCTTTCACCAATCATATATTTATCTGCGCCCGATGCATCTCCTATCATAGAGTCCATTGAGTTTATCAGTAAAATTTCGCGCAGAATCAGCTGCAGCGGATATTTGTCTCTTGCACGAATGTACAGCATAGCAGAAAACCACGAGTTCCAATGCGCCACACCGTAAAACAGAATCATAACCGCAAGAATCGCCTTCGACAGGGGCATGACAATCCGCAAAAATACCACAAAATCATTCGCTCCGTCTATTTTTGCGCTCTCCTCTAAGCTATGCGGAATGGAATCAAAGCTGGTTCTCATAATCAAAAGATTATAGGTGCTGATGGCCGTTGGCAGAATCAGCGCCCAAATGCTGTTTCCCAAGCCTAAAAACTTATACACCAGCAGATAGGACGGAATCATACCGCCGCTGAAATACATGGTAAAAATCATCATACGTTCCATAAACTTTTTAATTGCAAACTTTTTTCTCGTCAGCACAAAAGCGCCGGTTGACGTCATCAGTATATTAATGGCCGTACCCACCACAACGATAAAAATTGTCGTGCGGTAGCCGCTGAGAATATTCGGATTTTTCAGTACCGCCTTATAGGCTTCAAAGCTAAATCCTTTCGGCAGCAGCATCCATCCGCGCGCTCCCATTAATTGCGAACTGTTTGACAAAGATGCCATAATAACATACCAAAACGGATAGATCGTTATAGCAATCATCACAAGCATAAACAAGGTATTCAAACAGTCAAAAACCATTTCGCTTATTGTTTTTTTATGTACCATAAAAGGAAACACCTACTTTTTTGATATTGTATAATCTTTTGCGCTAAAACAATACTGTTTCGCTGTATTTTTTAGAAACCGAATTGGCTAATATGAGCAAAATCAGGTTGATGACAGACTGAAACTGCCCAACTGCGGTGGAAAAGCTGTATTGACCACTCCCAAGACCCATTCTGTACACATAAGATGAAATGACATCCGCTGTTTCGTAAGTGCCGGGATTATATAAAAGAATAATTTTCTCGTAACCCACACTCAAAAGCTGCCCGATTCTTAATATCAGCATGATAACAATGGTGGATGAAAGCCCCGGCAGCGTGACATGGATGACTCTGCGAAACCGTCCGGCGCCGTCAATGGTCGCCGCTTCGTACTGATCCTGGCTGATGCCGGAAAGCGCCGACAGATAGATGATACTGCCCCAGCCGATCTCCTGCCAAATATTACTGCCGACAAAAATACTTCTGAAATAATCCGGATTGCCGAAGTAGTTGGCATTACTGCCGCCGAACAACATAAACAGTTTGGTCAAAACACCGTTTTTACTGAAGAAATCCATTAAAATACCGCAAAACACAACCATGGAAATAAAGTGCGGTAAATAAGTAATAATTTGCACCGTTTTCTTAAAGTATGTGTTTCTGATTTCATTCAGCAGTAGTGCAAAGAGGATCGGTGCCGGAAACCCCCAAAGCAAATCATATATACTGATCAGCAAGGTATTTCTCAGTGTACGTTTAAAGTACAGCCCTGTAAAAAATTCCTTAAAGTACTTAAAGCCAACCCATTCGCTGGCAAAAATACCTCTGCCGATTTCGTATTTTTTAAAGGCAATAATAATGCCGAACATTGGCCCGTAATGAAAAATCAGATAGTAAAGCAGAACCGGTATTGCCATAAGGTATATACAGCTGTTTTGTCGCAGCTCTTTTTTTATACGCGGCAGCAAGCCGCTTTTTTCTGCCACGCTGTTCGGATAAACACAGTTTTTCATGATTTCAGTCTCCTTATTTAAAACTATTCCTCAACAAAAACTACAATCTCCTCCATTCTGTAATAGGAGAACTTGCCGAAAATGTATGCTCCGTCGTTAATGTCGCTGATGCTTCCCAGCCTTGCCCGTTTTGTTTTTGTATTATAGATATACACAAAACGCAGCCGGCTGTAGGTTTCAAAAACACCTGTATAACTGCCGTAGTCAAGAATACACTTGTTTTCTGTCGGATCCATATAATTCACCTGCGCGCCCAACATTGTGCCGGTAGAGTATGCAGCGTTATAAAGAAACTTTTGATGTTGACCCGCAGAATAGTCATACACTCTTTCAATCGCCGATATATAGCCGTCCTCATTCAATGTGAACTGAATAACGTCCCCCTTGTCTACATCGGTTTCCCGAAGCAATTCCGGCTCATTGAGCGGAATGGAAATTTCATATCCGGAGTAATAGCCTTTTAGCTGATAGGTGGCATTACCATCTGCTTTTACACTCTCGCTGATGCCCGTAATCAGCATAATACTGGACAAAGAGTTGACCGAAGGCCTGTTTTTCATCATAAGAACCTTACTGGTGCATGTCTTGGTCGCATCATATGCATAAATTTCTTCATAAGAAAGATCGGCCACTAAAGAATTTCTTCCGCAAACCATAAAGTCCGCTTCATCCAAATCGGTCTGTGACTTGTAATCCGGAACCATAAAAATTTTAGCATCTCTGTCTATGTATATATCATTTAAAAATGACCCTGTGCTCTCACGGTAATTAGACTTTTCCAAATATCTCGATTGACGAAAGACATTCTGCCCAATAGCCCCTTCTTCCTCAGCCGACCACGCCTCAAAGGTTCTTGCCGTGTTAAGTTCTGTAATCTCTCCCGCTTCATTAACGCGATACGTAATCATCTGGCGATATTTTGCAGGATCACTGCCTAACACTGTATAAAGTGCTTCTGCTTCATAGCCGGTTTCATCGTTATGCGTAATTTTCGATCTGAGCTTTAAGATAACCCAGCGATTATTTTCCGTAAAAATTTTGACAGAAACCTCACCCATGTTTCCCTTTTTAATGCCATACAAAAATCCGTATACCCGTTCATATTCCGTTGTTCGATCCACAATCCGCTGAAATGCATCCAAGTAAAACGTTCCGTCAGAGCCTGCCACAAGACGGCTCATCATGCCTTCCGTTGCATGATAGCTGTGTTTATTAATGGTAACGGTACGCTCTGTTTTGTTGATTGCGCTCACAACGCCGCGTACCTGTTCATCGCTCACCAGTACCCGTTTTTGACGAAAACCGCCCCCGGCAGATTCCGCATAGGACAGAACATCCCACATTTTCAGCTCAGAAAAATCAATTTTCTCTCCGTCTTTTAACAGAACTACATCGTAAGAGGAATCCTTCGGATCTAATGTAAGGGATGCACCCTTAAGCCGGTCTGTCACCGTAAAATTTTGTTGTGAAATGCTGCTTGCAACAACGGTGCGATAGTCCATAATCGAAACAACATCAATCGTGCCGTCATCATCGTTATCAATAAAAGTCAAGCTTCCCGTTTCCGGGCACAGCTGCGCAGCCGAAACAACCGCTTGTTTCCCGTTGTAAAGCCAAGTGGCGGACTGCGGAACAGAAAGTGTACGATTCACATTTTTTTCATCATAATACGAAAAGAATGTTTTTGAAACTTGATCTTTATGAATCTGCTCATGTGTTACCGTGTGAATCGTGTTGTGATTCTCCGAAGCCTCAATCAATACAATCGTTGGATCAATCCTGTCCGTTTCGTGATAATATGCCTCAACATAATATCCCAAAAGGTCGGCCGCAGATTTCTCGGTAATTTGATACGTTACGCCGTCAATGCTGATTTGATTGCGGCCTATTCTGCTTTCTCCGACCAGGGAGCTGTATGGGTTTGAATCTAAAATCCCCTCCGCGCGATATATGTTAAACCTCTCGCTTAACAAGGTTCTCTCCTTTTGGGAGCTATATGTATTTTTATTTCCCACACTGTCCTGAACCAGCATGGCAGCGTTCAGGGTATTCAGCATCACCCTTGCAAATTCATATTCAGTAACGTACTCCCTTCCGTCAAGCTTGCAGCCCTTAAAAAGCTCAAGCTTGTTGGCAACCGCAAGATAACCTAAAGGATAGCCGCCTTTTTTTTCGGAAATAACCTCATACCCCAAAATGTTAGTGAATGTTTTCGCAATTTGATTGACTGTAATATATTCCGTTTCCCTAAACGAACCGTCATCATATCCGCTGATAAGCCCCAGCTGATAGGCGGCACAGACGGAGGTAAAGTTTTTATTGTTAAAATCAACATCATAAAACGGCGAAGCTACGTCGTCTCCCACAAGCGTTTCCTCAGACATTCCGGTGATTCGCATTGCATATCTTACGAAGCTGCCGCGGGTGACATATTCGTCATAACCAAATTCATCCTTCTCCGTCAAAATGCCGAATGATATCAGTTTATGATAACTCTCGCTCTCCTCAACATCATAATTCACTTCCGCAGCTTTTGTTTGCATTGTTGCAGAACCGGCAGTGAATATGAGCATCATCACCAAAAAAAGCGATATTGTTTTTTTCATGCTTTCAACCCCTCTAATACGTTACACAAAATTTTTGCCGATTCTGCTCTGGTTGCAAACCCCTTCGGTGCGAAACAACCATCACCCATTCCGGATATGACGCCTGCCTTTTGCATAAAATAAATGGCTTCCTTTGCATAATCGCTGATTTGTTCATCATCGCTAAAGTGTGTCTCCGGCATTTTTTCTTGCAAGGCGATAGAACAAGCAATGACTCCGCGATACATCATGACCGACATTTCTTGTCTTGTAATCCATTCATCTGCGCCAAAGCTGCCGTCCTCTCTGCCTTTTGCAATGCCCAGCTCCTGTGCGCTCCCCACATACGAATAATACCATACCTCTTTACTGACATCATTAAAACCGCAAACCGCTGCCGGGTTTGTTTTTCCCAAGCTTTCCATCAAAAGCTTAATAAATTCTGCACGCGTCACGTTATCCTGCGGCCGAAACCTTTTCTCTGCATCCGCTGCAATAATTTTCTTGGCAAAAAGCGTTTCAATGCTTGATTTTGCCCATTCTGCCTGATCCAAATCCACAAAAATCGGTGTTTGCAACGTATCCTTATCATCTGTTTTCGGGATTTGATTGTCGGACGCGGTGATGGTGACAACGCGATCTCTGCCGCCCGAACTGCCTGATCCGCCCGAACTGCCCGAACTGCCTTTGCCGGGTTTGCTTACCGAGGATTTGTATTTGTCTGCCGAACTTGCAAAGTCTTTACGGAAATCCACCAGACCGGCAAACGGTTTATAATCGACCAAAATTTTATTCAAGCTCTTCTTGGCGTCTAAAGATAGGGTCTTATAGTAGCTGTAATTAGCATTTTGATGCATCAATACCTTTTCATATTGGCTGATGACATCCTGCATTTGTGACCAGTCACTTTCATTGATTGCCGTAACAATTGCCTGAATCGTGTCAACAAGCTTTGTAAAATCAGCAAAGCACGTATACGGCTTTTGTTCATAAAAAACATTGCCCAAGTCCTCAAGCTCCGTGGCGCTAAGCTCCATAGATTCCAGCCCGAGCGCAGGCTTATATGCCGCAATCAGTTCTTTGGTTGCACTGACGCTTTCAGCCTTGTTAAACGCATCACAAATAACTTGTTCCTGGCCGGGGTCGGTATAATAAAATTTGTTTGTATAGCTGTTTTCAATCATCCTGCCCGAAATGATAACCGTGTAATATCCGCCGGTGCTGCCGGGTTTGAAATTGAATTGATGCGAGAATGAACCATCCTCATTTGTATAAATCGGTTCGATGTGATAAAGATCACCGTTTTCATCCGTCATGCTGATAACAAGAGAACGGCGCTGACCGCCGCTGACAGAACCACTGATGATGACAGTATCTACAGACAATCTCATAGTGCCCACCGTCAAAGTAGTCATCTGTGCCGAAACCGACAGACCGCACAACGAGCATAAAATCGTGATGAATACGAAAAAACATGTCAATTTCTTTGCCATGTGAAAAAAACGCCCCCTCTATGAGATTTGCAAAAACTCTGCCCGAAGCAGATTCATTGTGGTTAAGCTGTCACAAACAAACGCCTTTACAGAGCAGTTCGCGTAAGAACTGCGTTCCATCTCAACACTAATTGCCGCATCATCGTTTTTTAAAACCGACTGTTCGGTAACAGCCATATCAATCAGCGCATTATTTTCATCATACACTGCAAGAATCAAGGTTGCCGGCAAATCCTCTGCCGTACGATTCACCACCTTCGTACTCGCAATAATTTTTCCGTCGGCAGGCAGCGCAGCTAAAACATTTCCCAAGGAATCCAGCAGGCTCGGAATGGCTGCGGATAGTCCTTCCTGCATGGTTGTAACGGTAAATTCAGCAGGAACGGACTGACCATAACTGTCAAAAAGAGTGTCCTTCAGCTTGATTTTGTACTGAGACGAAAAATCTAATATTGGGTTGATGGTAACGGTTAATTGATTGCCGTCCGTAACGGTCACGTCAAATTGGTCGATTGTCGCGCCGCTTTCATCATACACGCTCACCGCACCTTGACGAATCGGCGTTATCAGTTGATTACCGAACCGAACCGAAATCTCACCGCCGTAAATCGGGAAATCGTCATACCCGTCCTTCGGGTTAGCGGACAGGATGGTTTGGGGCACTATTTCGCCCTTAGAAAGCCAAACCTGATCGAAATACATGGTCGCAATGTCATATGAAGGAAGTCCGGGCTTCGGCCATCCCGAAGCAGAGACGTAAAAATATCTTACATCGCTCCAGCTTGGCTTTTTCACCGAGATAAACTTACTGAGCGGAATACTGATTTTCTTCCAGCCTACCCAGTCTAGCACAAGCTGATACAGAAAATAGTTATTTCCGTTTGACTGATCCCCCATCATACAAAAAGAAACGTTAGAACCGAACGCTTCCGGCAAATAAATCCATGCGTTAAACATGGTATACTCCGTCAGGTCGGCCGGAAATCCATTTGGATTTGAATACGTTGAATATACTCTTTTCGTTGAATCCGGGTTTGCACATACCCATTTGGCCGATCTGTCATACATTCTTGTGACATCCGTGCTTGTTGTAAGTCCCCAGCTGCCGATGGCACTGTCTGTGTTGAATTTGCCCAAAATAATATCATCCGAAGCGGTATTTGCTTCTTGTGCAATACCCGTAAATTCAAGGCTCATGGTACATATAAGCCCAACCATAAAAACAGCAATTACATTTCTTAATTGCAACAAAGTCATTCTTCCTTTCAGATAGATTGCAGAGCCGCTTTGTATTTCATTTCCTACCTAGGCATTAGGGAGTCAAACGCCATATGCCTAACACATTCCCTGGAACAGGTACAGAGGCCAAGCCCTCCCCTTTCCGGTCTCTGTACCCAAACGAACACAAAGAGTACCTTTTTGTCCCTACTGTTGTGCAGTTAAAGGCAAAGGCTTCATGGTATGCAAGCCGTCCCAAATGAACGCCTTTACAGTACAGCCGTTATACTCGCCCGAAAGGGAAACATCCATGGTCGTACTTCCCTTCGGAAGGCTGTACGCTTGGAAATTCATATCAATCAGTTTGCCGTCTGCGTTGTAAACCGCAAGCAAAATCGTTGCATGTTTTGCGTCAGAGAAGGTGTTTCTTGCATCTGCCGTGGCCGTAACCGCATTGTCTGTTATTACGGTTACAGGTGCCGAAATGTTAAACTTTGCAGCTTCCGCCGTAAAGAAAATCTCTGCCATATCGTTGATAACCGCACCGCTCGTCGTATAAATCGGCCCGGCTGCGCTCACCTCATAAAAACGATCAGCTTCCAAACCATTATAGAAAATAACATGCATTTCCTTACCGTAGTTTCCTACAAAATAGTCTTCTGTGCCGGAAACGGTAACTGTCCCCTTGCACGGAGAAGCAAGCGGCTTGCTATAGGAAATAACAACCTCTCTCCGATCAACCGGAACATTTTCTGCGCCCGTGGCCGGATTGGTGCTAACCAATGCCGTGCCGATTGGTTCTTCCGCAATCGGCGCTTCTTTAGATAACCAGAATTTTTCAATATTAAAGGTGGCTATGTCCCGATCGGCACCCGGATTCCATGTCTTATTATCGCCGTTTAGCTGAAGCCAGCTGACATCCTTCCAGTCCGGCCCCTTATCGCCGTCTGTATTGCCATACTGCGTCATAGCGTCAAGAGAAACAGAAACCAGCTTCCACCCTGTAAAGTTAAGCTCAATCGGATAACGGAACCGATATGTTGTGCCCTCACCTGTCCAAACAATAACATTAAACCTGGCATCATATACCTGAGGTGAATACAACCATACGTTTAAGTATCCGTATGAAGTCCAGTCAGACGGAACCTCGCCTCTGGCTGCTTGATAGCTGTTGGTTTTGCTGACAAATAATCCCGATGCTTTTTCGCATTTTGCCGAAGCATCATACATTCTCGTAATGGTTGTATCGCTTGTCAGACCGACTCTGCTTGCTGCTGCTAAGCTGCTGTAATCGGCAATGGTAAAGGTGTCCTCCGTTGCTGCGGTACGGCTGCTCAGCCAAATTCTGTCCATGTAGATGGTCACATTTTCATCTTGGTCAAACGTCCATCCTTTTTCAATTCGGATGCCCTCAATATTGCTCCAATTTGGTGCATTCGCCGCCTTAAAAGCGCTGAACGGAATGGTTACCTGCTTCCAGCCCGTAAAATTAAGAGGAAGTTCATAGTTAAACTGATTGTTCGCCGTGGTTCGCGGGCTTCTCGCCGATATGTGCACATTGGAGCTATACACCTGGGGAGAATACACCCATAGATTAAATGCGCCGTATCCGCTGAGGTCTGCCGGATACGTTGTGTCACCGCTTTCAAAGAGAACGGACGATGCCAACCTATTAAACACAAGCTTTGCGGACACATTGCCCGAGAGTACAATGTTCTTTTCTGTGGCCAAACCGTTTGTTTCATCGGCACGCTGCACATCATTCACTTTTTTGATTGCTTCGCTGCTGTCAAATTTAGCAATCAGCAAAACGCTTTCATCCTCTGCCGCCGCATTAAATGCACCGATTGTACCCAGTACCAATAAAAATACCAAAACCAGAACCATACTTTTTTTCGCCTTTAACATTTTTCATCACCCTACCTTAATTATTTTAGTCACATGCGAAAGCACAACAACCCCATATGCGGAGCGGTTTTACCGCACGTGTTACATCACAAATCCACTTTAAAAATATCGGAAGCGACATTCCTGTTCAATATAATAAACGGCCGAAAAGTTCCCCAAAACGAGGGTGATTTTTATCAATCGTCATATGGTCATTTCATTTGAAATTTAGAAGTAATACTGCCGCCCATGCTTGCTTCAAAATTCAAATGAAGAATCGTGGAAGCTTCCGCGTCCTCTACCTCAACCCGATCACTTTTTTCCAAAGGTGTTAATCCTTGTTTGGGGATGGTAAGAACCCCTTCGGTTAGCTTATGAGTGGGATCCGATATCGAAACTGTATACACACCGTTTTCTTCCCGAACCATAACAACCATCGGCACGGATGCTGTCATGCCCTCAAACTCTCCGCTTTGCCAAAATACGATTCCGGTTATATTTTTTGTTTTTTCGCGAACCGCCTGAACAGACAAAGTGTTGGCCAAAACCAAAACATCGGGATTTTCTGCATAGGCTTTCGTTTCGTCTGCTGTTTTGTTGGGGAGCAATACATAGGAATAGCTTGCGTCTGTCGGATTCACACCATGGTCAAGCCATGCTTCCAAAAAGCTTGGATTGTTATCTGTCTTTTTCAGATAAGCCGCGCCCGCACCCGGAAAATAATAACCGCCCGTCCCTTCTATGTTCATCCATGAGACATTCGGCATCGACTTTTCATAACCGTTTTCCTTGGGCATCATCTCTCCGTTCACCACAATGTCCTCTCCGCCGAACACAAAGCCCTGTGTTGTGTCCACATTCATGCTGCCGTCTGCCATCGGCGGAAAGATTTTGGCTTCCGTCACACTGTTCCAGCCATTAATCGTGTTGCCGTGCCCCGCATATTTTACATACCTGCCTTGCAGATTTTGTAAATCATATGCTTCCAAATCGTTGGTTGTACCGCTGCTTCTGCCGGAAAATACGGTTGTCCACTTCCTGCCGTCCTCGGATATCTGCAAATCGAAAATTGTTTGTCTGGCAGACCCTGAATGGAAGGAGAGTCCGATGTAACCTAATGTTTTAACTTCGCCCAAATCAAATTGCAGGCTTTCCTCTCCTTCTGCCGACCATCTGGTTGAAAAGTTTCCGTCAATCACGTTTTCCGGGCCGTTTGCCGGCTCCGGTACGCTGCTTGCCGTAACGTCTGCTATGTCATACGTCTGAATGGTTTCAACATTTTCTTTTTGCAAAGTCTTTTTCAGCATTCTGTTTTCAATTGTCGTTTCTACATGAAAGCCGTTGGATGCATGAATGTCGGCGCCCAGTGCAACCATTTCGTCATCAAACAAAAACCAAGATTTTTTTGCCATAAGATTGCAGACATGCTTAGGAAGGCCCCCGCCGCTCCATTCGGCCGTGGTGGGCTTCCCTCCCTCACTGTGGAAGGATTCCAGCTGCATTGCCGCTGCCGCGTACTTCTCATCCAAATCCGTACCGCCGACAAAATCCTGACTGCTCAAATATGCACCGCTGCCGACAATGCTCAGTTCTTCACGCTGCTGGGTATCTGCCGTAACGCCGGGCATTCTGTACCGATTTACATTATTCCAATAGCTGTTCTCGTACTGGCCAAGGTCATCATTATATAAATACACCATGCCATCTCCCATATACCAGCCCTTCATATTGTTGGCATTAAGACTTTCATAGTTATAAATTCGTTCCGACGACATGGAAATCCCCAGTGCATACCCATCCTTTTGCTGTACCACTCTATCCATGTTTCCGTAAACTCTGGCAATTTCGTAATTTTCACGGGGGAGAATACTCGTGTCCTGCATAATTTCATTCAAACAGCCGATCAAATTAATTTCAACACCGTTATAATAATCAGAAAGCGTATCTTCTGTTACCTGGTATTTAATCATTGATTTGATGCGCTTCGCATCCTCCGGCTTCACAACATCCAAAAGGCGAAGCAGACTGTTAACAATTGATACACCGGTAGAATGTCCGCCGTCCGGCCCTCTGCCTTTTACCATGCTCATCATGCCGCCCTTGTAAATAAACGGCTCTACCGAATCATAAATCCATGCGGTTATATTGCCCTTCATGGGATTGGTCACTTCAAATTTTGTGTTGCCCAGCACACTTAAAATGTTTGACAAGGAATCGAATAAAATGGAGCCGTAAACACCGATATATGGAACTTTGTTATGCATGATAAAAGAGCCGTCCCGATAAAATCCGTCACCGCTATCTACATATTGATAAATATTATTGATGGCATCTCTTGCAAATACCAAACGCTTTGCGTCCTCCTCTAAGGCTGATGCCGCAATGATGATATACGCAATATCCGTTTTGTTGGAACCCGTCATAGACGGTTCATTCATTAAGGCATCAATCGGCTCTCAGTATTTAAAAATTTGTTTCTCATTCAGCTCAGGTTCTAACAGCATTAAAGTCTTGACGAGATAGCTCGGTGCGCCGATATACCAGTACCACCAGTTTCCGCTTGTACCGTTTTTAACGTTTTCACCATAAACATGATCGTAAGCCCAATCGAGTGCATAAATAATATCTTTTTTCAAGCGCTTTCTTTGATGCAGCGGGTTTCCGCTTCTGGAATATGCCAATGCCATATTGTAAATATGACTGTAAATTTCCTCCAGGTATGAACAGTCAGAAGAGGTGCCTGTTCCCCACGGAACTGCCCCTTCTGTCTTATTCATTGATTCCCACGATTTTCTGCCGCTGCGTTCAATGCCTTCCAATTGCTTTTTGACAGACTCGTTGTTTTTGTCCACTTCGCCGCCCATAATCAGCTTTCTGTACTGATTTTTAACAGCTTCAAAATCTTCGCTTTTCATCGTGCTGTCATCAAGCGCTTCATGCGTGGTTGCATACGCCAAAAGCATTGCAAAATCCTCGCGCTGTGCAAAAATATCTGTATATTTTTCTTCGCCGATCAGGGTTAAATCCCCTGCCGCAACGCTGTGTTTGCCCAGTGCCTTAGCACACTGAATAAGCGGTACATAAATGATGTCGTTTTCCGTAAGCGGTGCTGCTTCTGCCGTAGCTTTTTCGCCGTTTATAACAAGCTCACTTCCGGAATCAGTGCCGGAGACGCTGTTTTTACCAAGCTGCATTCGAAATGCGCCTGCATCCGATGTCACTGCAGCGCCTAAATAGTGTTCAAAAAAGCGTAACGGAGCCATAGAGATGCCACCGCACTCTATCACCTTTGACCCCTGCTCGTCAAGCCGAGTCACTTTGCCGTTTTGCATAACGTTTCCGCTGTAATCATAAACAGCCGTAAAGGTTTTATTAAGCGCCGCATATTCTGCTTCTGCCTCGGCCGAAGCACCCGTTGCCGAACCCCCCGACCCGCCTTCGGAGACAGATGACATAATGCCGACAATCGAATCTATGTAAAGCTCCGTATCGGCTGTCGCCTTTAACTCCCACCCGTCTGCTGCAAAGCTTAACCTGTTGACCTGAGAAATTCTTGCACTTCTGACATTATCAAAAGCAGAAGGGAGAAAGGTAATCAGTTTCCAGCCTTCCCAATCTACTTTCTGTACGCCCGAAATCAAGTAAGACACACCTACATTTGTCGTTTGGTCACAGTAAAGCACCATACGAAATTCGGAATTGGTTGCTTTTGTTGAATACATCCATACATCAACCTGACTAAAAACACTCCAGTCCCTTGGAACATTGGCAAAATTTATCGCTTTCGTTACGGTCGGATTACCCCACATGGTCGAGTACATACCTGTTTTGGTTTTTTTATCGCTTGGCACACCGCCCGATTTTAATACCGTTGAAGCATTATTCATATCAACAATCGTATGTCGGTTGCTTTGTGCAGTAGTTGTTTTCTCAACATAGCCGTCCCATAATGCAAACCCATTCATGTTGGGAACAAATAAAGTAAGCACTAAGGTAAGCGAAAGAATCTTATAAAATTTTGAAATAAAAATTTTGTTTTTCAAAGCAACTGCCTCCTTGCAAAATAAGCCCCGCTTCATCATATCAATCTCTATATGTCTATTTTATATCGGTTTTCTGTGTAAATCAATGAATTTTTTCCACCATCAATGAACTTTTTTCATCATTTTGCCTATTTTAAGGCAGAAATGGGAGTGCTGGGCATATAGGGAACCATATTCTTCCTGTCATCCCATAAAAAGACTTTGACAGAGCAGTCTTGATAGGAGGAGAAATCAATGCTTGCTTCCAACAGCATATCTTTCTCCGATTCCGATACCCGATACGAAGAAGAAACCAACTTTACCAATTGATTTTCGCCGCGGTATAAACCAACAAGCATGTCCACTGTTGTTGGCGGCCCGGCGTTTTGCAGTATGGCACTGACCTTTACGCTTCCGCTTTGGGGCAGCACCTCGCAGGACTTACCCGATGCATCTGTAAACACCGGTTCCGAAATGCTTAAGCTTCCGCTTTGGGTTGTAAAATGCAGACTTGCACCATTCAAAAGCGCTGCTCCGTGAACCTGATACCCTCCACAAACAGAAATATTGTACGCTCTGTCATAATTAAGCGGTTCATAAAAAACGAGGTATATGCGATTTTCTTTTATGCCCGTAAAATACTCTGCCGCATTATGCCCCTGTACCGAAATTTCTGTTCCGTACACCGACTCGCAAAGCTCCGTTTTGGACGAAAGCACAATTTTGTTTTGCTCCACAGAAACCTCCGCCGCTCCGTGTTTCGGTGTGAACGTACCCCAGCGATTTTCCATCGTTTCCTGCGGCACGGTTGCCGATAGCCAAATTTTGTCGAAATTGACGGTCGCGACGCCGTAGTCCGGCATGGAGGAACCGCCCCAGCTGCCGGAGTTAAAAGTTAAATATGAAATATCAGCCCAATTTCGGATTCCGTTGTGTTCAAATTCCGAAAGCGGAATCGAGAGCAGCCTCCATCCTTCGCTGAGGGTAACCTCTTTTTTGAAACGGTATATGGTGTTCGTATGATAGGCCACAATGTTAAACTTTGCATCATAGTTTTGCGGTGAATACATCCACAAATTCAAATAGCCGTATTGGCTCCAATCGGAAGGTATTTCGCCGTGTTTGGCGTGAAAAGAATACCCTGTGCGCATACTGCCGCCGGACAGTTTCCATTTTGCGCTTCTTTCATGCATCCGCGTTGCTTCAGAATCGGAAGTAAACGCACTGCCCCGCAACGTAGCCGCCTCCTTTCGGGAAAATTCCGCAACGGTAAAGGTATTATCTGAGCTGCCGTCTCCCGATAGCCATATACTGTCAATATTAATGATTGTTGCAGCATTGTCGGGCAAGCCAGAAATCGGCCAGCCAAAGGCCGAAATCCGAAAGGATCGGATGTCCGTCCAGGTGGGATTGTTCACACGTTCAAAGGCACACAGCGGAATCGTTACCTGTTTCCAGCCCGTCCAGTCAAGCATAAGCTGATAAATAAAATAGTGATTGACGCTGCTTTGATCCCCTTGCATAATCAGACTCACATTAGAACCGTATGCCTTTGGAAGATACATCCACAAGTTGACCGCGCTGTAAGCGCTTACATTGCCTGAAAATCCATTGTCATCCGAATAGTCAGATTCGATACGCACGGTCTCGGCCAAGTCACCGCATACCCATTTTGCCGATAATGCGCCGGACAGCGTCACTTCTCCGTCTGCCGTAAGGCTCATGGATGCAATAGACTCTGCCTTTGTAAACTCTGCAATTCTTTGCGGTGTTTTCTCAAGCACCGAAAACAGCATCAATTCGGTTGCACCTTTTGAATCGGCAAGTTGCACCGTCAATACCGTGTTGTTATTTATATAGCTTACAGAAACTTTTTCGCTTATGTTCTCAGGTATCAAGTGTTTGTTCCGAATTTCAATTGTCGCGGTGGTCAGTTTATGCGTAGGATCCGATACAGATAGTCCAAACGCTGCCTCGGTATCCTGCATCATTAAAATGAGCGGATTCGATACCGTTATATCTTCAAACGTGCCGCTGTTCCAAAATACAACACCTGTCATATTGGTAGAACGGTCTGAAACTGCTTGCACATCTTGTGTATTTTGCATGATTTCTATATCGGGATTTTTTGCGTAGGTGCTCGTTTCCACTGCTGATTTATTCGGGAGCATAACGTAGGAATAGCCTTCATTTGCCGGGTTGACCCCATGGTCATACCATAGCTCAACAAAGCCGCTGCCGGATGGATTTCTTCGGATGTTCAAATCCTTTTTCTCAGAAAAATAATAGCCGCCAGCTTGTTCAATATATGCCCAGGATGCAGCTTCCTTCACATTCTGATAGTTCGAAACCGTTGGCATACTCTCACCGTCAACAACAACACTTTTAGAGACAGGTGTTTTTCTGTTTTCGATGGTTGTTTCCACATTAACATCATTGCTTGCCCGAATTCCCGTACCCAGTGCAACCAATTCTTCATCAAACATAAACCATGCCTTTTGTGCCTCTAAATTACACGCATGTGCCGGAGCGCCTCCGCCGCTCCAGTCGGTGGTCGTTTCCATGCCGCCTTCGCTGTGGTACGATTCTAAGTGCATGGCCGCCGCAGCGTATCCATCATAACTGACACCACCGACAAAATCCTGACTGCTTAGATATGCTTCGCTGTTTAAAATGCTGGCTTCTTCCCGCGTTTGTGTATCTGCCGTAACACCGGGCATACGGTATCTGTTGACATAATTCCAGTATGACGCTTCGTACTGTGTTAAATCATCATTATATAAATATACCATACCATCGCCGGAATACCAGCCTTTCATGTTGGCAGCGTTAACGGACTCATAATTGATAATTCTTTCCGAAGACATTGAAATGCCAAAGGCATAGTCATCCTTGTGTTGTACAACGCGATCCATATTGCCGTATACTTTGGCAATTGTATAGCCTTCTCTCGGTACAACATGACTGTCATTCATAATATCCTGCAATATTTCTATATTGTCAATGTCCATGCTTAAATAGTAGTCAACAGAGGTATCTTCACGCACGTAGTATTTAATCATAGATTTGATACGCTCCGCATCTTCTTCTCCGAAAAGCTCTAAAGATGAAAGCAAGGTTCTGACAATCGTAGCGCCGGTGTCATGTCCGCCTTCCGGCCCTCTGCCCTTCACCATGCTCATCATACCGCCCTTATATATAAACGGCTCTACCGACTGAAAAATCCATTGTGAAAGATTCCCCTTTTGCGGATTGCAAATTTCAAATTTACTGCCTTCAAGCACCACCTCCGTTCGGGTTAAGGAGGTTAACAAAATCGTACCGTAAACGCCGACATACGGAACCTTATCATGCTGAATGAAGGATCCGTCTCTATAAAAGCCATCTCCGCTTTCTGCATAGCGAAATACACCGTCTAATCCATCGCGCGCCGCAATCAATTTATCTAAATCTTCTTCCAGCAGCGCCGCACCGATAAGATTATAGATAATATCGGAGCGGTTTGCACCGGTCATGCTCGGAGCAGTCAAAATAATATCAACCGGCTCTAAATATTTTAGAATTTCGCTTGAAGCAAGCTCATTTTCCATCAAAATCAATGTATCTATCAGATACATCGGTGCACCAATCATCCAGTACCACCAGTTTCCATAATTAGTATTGCTGCTGACATTGGCACCGTAAACATTGTCATATGCCCAATTCAAGGCGTATATAATGCCCTCCTTCAGCGCCGCATTATGATACAGGCTGCCCTCCTCTATAGAATACGCCGCCGCCATGCGGTAAATTCTTAAGTAAATTGTTTCCAAATGAGAAGCATTATCGGACACCGTTCCCCAGGGAATACTGCCGTCCCGTCTCATGCCGTTTAATGCATTTCTGCCCGCAGTTGTGATGCCACGAACAAAAGTATTGACATAAGAATTTGTCAAATCATTATTTTGTCCCACCAATCGTGCTCTCCACTTGTTTTTGACAGCTTCAAAATCAGCAGAGCTTGCTTCTGTTATTTGCATATACGTAATATAATAAGAGGCAAATTCTGCTAAATCATCCCGTGTTTTAAATATCTCAACTTCATTTCCGCCGATTAAAGTTAACCCATCTTTTGCAAATGTGCGCATACCGAGTGCCTCGGCATATTGCCGAACCGGCACATACACAAAACAATCAATTATCGTCGGTGAGCTTGTCAATACAACTGATTTCCCATTGACAGAAAGCGTTGTTCCGCCAACTTCTGCCGAAATTGTATTTGCTCCGTTTGTAATGGTATGAGATACGCCGGTTGTTACTGTTTCGCAGCCCAAAAATTGTTCAAAAAAACTAAGTGGAACCATGCTGACCCCGCTATGTTCTACCGTCACAGCGCCGGATTCATCCAATTTGGAAATGCTGTTTTGTACCATTACGTTTTCACTGTCGTTATAAATGCCAACCAAATTTTCCGTCATGTTAAAAAACTCATTTTGCAAAGAACTGGGAAACGGCACCGAAGATCCGTAATTGCTGATTTCCATTACGCCAAAAATACTGTCAATGTAAAGCTCTGTTTCAGCATTCGGCACCATGTCCCAGCCGTTTGAACAAAAACTGATATTGTTCACCTGCGTGAGCTTGGCGCTTCTTGAAACATTAAGAGAAGAAATTGAAACGGTAAGGCTTTTCCAGCCTTGCCAGTCGACCCGATTCATAATATAGTAGTAGGAAGCTCCGCTGCTTTCTGCCTGATCACAATTTAAAAGTATGATAAAGTCAGAGTTTGTCGCTTTTGCGGAATAAATCCACATCTCCAATTGAATGTATCGGCTAAAGTCGCGCGGCACATCATCGAAGCTGATTTTTGTGTTTTTTGTTTGATTGCCCCAGTAGGCCGAATTGGCTGCCGATTTTGTAATTTGGTTTGAAACCGCCGCTCCTGCATTTGTAATGGTTGTCTGATTATTCATATCAACCAAAGTATCAATGGCAGCATTGTCCGAATGAACGCATAGGGGAAACATTATGAAAATCAAAAGTGACGTTAATATAAGGCAAAGATGTTTTTTAAACAATTGGCAAACCTCCCCAAAAGTGATAAACTATACTATTTTAATCATAAAACATCTCATACCTAAAATCAATAAACGATATTTATCTTTAATTGACTTTTTTACACATTTTTGTACTTTTCTATCTCTTTAAAGCATTTGTCTGCTATTGCATGCTTTTAAGTTCCTTTCACAATTATACAAAATGAAATGAGCATACAAGTAAAGAAGCTAATTTCATTATTATCGGCATTGCTTTGGTAATGTGTATAAAATCATAGTTTATTGTCAAATTTCCTAGGTTTTACAAGGTTTTTCGGCAAAAAACATATAACCTCAAAGGACGTTTGTCCTTCAAGGTTATATGTTATCGTATTTTGCCTTTTTGTTGTTATCGGGGTTGCTCAAAAGCACCTGCTATCCCTTCAATCAAAGGAAACGCAGTATACAGCGTTGATACAGCGGTTAAACCATCAAATATGTATGCGAAATATGTAAAATCGTAAAGGAGGAATGATGTATGTATATTTTAATGAATAAAAACACAATCGAACCCTATAACGGCGAAATATTACTGCGATAAAGCAGGCTGGGAAAAGGTCGATGAATTTTTCGGCTATGTTCATACACGCTCGGCGGCGATAAGCAATTACAAGGGTATAAAAGCAATAAATCAAAGTATTGCCCCGACTGCCTAAAAGCCGTTACAACAAGGCAGGCTGCGGAAAGAAAGAGAAAACAGCGTCTTATATCACGGAATAGAGATAAAAAACAGCAGTAAAATAAGGCTTTTCAGAGCGAAAAAGCAAAGAGGTAATACTCTTTATCCAAAACTCTCAAAAAACGGCTTCTATTGCGTGACAAAAAACATAAAAATACCGGGATACATTCTATCTTAAATGGTAGGTGTATCACGGTTTATTTTTTATACGGTTATCAGCTTAACAGCCGTGTACGGCACATAGCAGACGGCGACAAGCAATTTCCATATTAAGATTATGCCGCCGATTACGGCGCCTATTGCTATGTTGGCAGCAGTCATAAAAATGCCGACGCCCGGATTTCCGATAAAGATAGGCAGTGTAAACATAAATCGTATTCCGAACGGGATTCCACAAAGCATTAAGAGGTACATATAATTGACCGATCCGTTTGCTATGCAAAGCCCGGCGAACAGGTTATATAAAAGTATGGCGGTTATTATCGGAGCTATACTCTTTTTTATAAACCGTATTAAAATATCCGTTCTCGTCATTTTTGAACACTCCTTGTCTGCGCTTCTTTGAACAGCTTTCTTGCCTGTGTAAACATTACGGTATCGGCGGCAGGAATATCTAAATATATTCGGTCAATGCCGATTTCCTCATTCGGAACATAGGCGGGATTTATCGAATGATAGATTTTTGTGTATGCCTCTTTGAGTGCGGCGTCATACTCTTTTGTGCCATTCTCAACCTCACATATCAAGTCTGACAAAAGAGCTTTTGCGGCTGCTTCCTTTTCCGTATAGTATTCAGGTCTTAAATAAACATCACGGTAATAAATGAGTGCGTTCCGTGCGACTGCGGCTAAATCAAGATAACCGTAACCGTTTGTGTTTCCGGCAAGCACGGCGCCCGATACTGCGTTATGAGCTTTACACCAAGCAGGCTGATAACCTAAACCGTTTTGCACCTCGTCAAGAATCGGGCTAATCAAATTTTCCGTTATTGCAATGTTTTCGGGTGTTGCATTTTCCGGCGCACACTCGACCGGGATTTCTGCGGCGTATGTTGTACTTGTAATTGCGGCTGAAATTGCCGCTGCCGTTAAAAATGTTTTGATTTTCTTCATAAGGCTGTACCTCCTAAACCTTTTTAGTTATATTTATTGTATCACAATACTTTTGCCGCGCCCAGCCCTATAAGGCTACATTTGCGCTACAATTTATTTTTCGATTTCGGGATTGCGTTCTCTCGGACGGTTAAGCAGCGTATCAACATTTGAACGGATAATCTCGATTTCGGCAGCTTTTGATTTCAGCTTTTTGTATTCCTCATACAGTTTTGCTTTCCGTTCTGACAGATCCCCGTTGTCATTTGTAAGGGTTTCAAGCGGCGGCGGATTTTTGCCTTTCAGATTTCTTTCGGCAGCCTCATATAAAATCAGCTCTCTTTGAAATTTCCGTGTAAAGCCTTCTTTGTTTTTTACCTTTTGCAGTTTCAGATATATAGGTCGGTACTGCCGATATATTTCAAGTTGTTTTATCAGTATCGCATTTTCGCCGATAGTCTTTTCAACCGCCTTTATCTTTTGTGTCGTATTGTCAAAATCAGAGTGTATTTTATTTGCGGCAGTTTCTAAATCCTCATAGGTAGTCAGATTATTTTCGGTCAGAAAATTCAAAGTTTTTGCCGCCTGCTTTAAGTTGTATATTTTACTCCAATGCTCATACCCTTTGCTTTCCTGTGCCTTAATACAATTCTGAATGTCGATAATAAGGTTGATACGGCGGTTGTCTTTTTTCGGTCGGTGTATAGCGTTCTTTGCAATGCGTTCTTTTATAGAAGCCTCTGTGTAATAACCGCCCGGAGTTTTACCCCGTACAAACCGCTCACGCCCTGCGGCTCGGAACGAAATATGTTTACCTTGTTTTACTTCATATCCGGCGATTTCCATACGCAGCAGAAAATCGGAATAGTCAAGCGACTTTCGGACAGCTTTGTCAATATCCGCTTTAAGCTGTGCCTTATAGCTTGTACCTTGTTTTGCCGTCGTATATTCGATATAGCTTTTGCCTTTATTCTCATTCTGCGGAATAACCGACAGCCCGTATTCCTCACAAAGACGGTCGCTTATTTTGCGTGTATCGTAATACCATTTTTTATTGATA
>ERZ780075.392-NODE-392-length-21299-cov-3.124741_pt1 | contig 21299 bp, 13 predicted proteins | sample MGYA00511839_ERZ780075 | MGnify/ENA primary metagenome ERZ780075 (study PRJEB29588, sample SAMEA2155953) | human gut metagenome | biome: human gut; feature: human-associated habitat; material: faeces | place: Denmark | collected 2008/2010 ...
GTATTCGGCTTATTCTGTATCATCCCACCATAATTCGATGCCGGTGCTGCTGCCCCTTTCGGCACCAGAAGGATCTGGATTCCTTCCAGCCGTTTGCTCTTGCCGAATGTACCAGAGCAATCTCCGTTCAGCTTCCAATTCTGCCATCCAAATGACTGCACATGTGTCTTGTACATGACATTCGGCTGACTGTTGTACCCCGGAATCGCAATACTGTTTGACGATGTTCCATTTACATACGCTCTTGTACGATACGCAGAGCCGGATGCATTCACGCCTGCATAATTCACAGATGGCGCTGCACTGCCTGCAGGCAGGACAACAATCTGGATTCCCTCGAGACGTTTCGCCAGTCCAGCTGTACCGGATGGTTCGCCGTTCTTCGCCCAGCCAAGCCAGCCAAATGACTGTGCATGCACCCGATAATATACGTCATATTTACCGGCATCAGCACCGGTAAGCTGAATCTTAATCGCCTCTAACCGTTTGCTTTCCCCGCTCGTTCCATTCGTCTCTCCATTGTAGGACCAAGGAAGCCAGCCATAGGTCTGACAGTGCGTCGTATACTGAATCCCAAGATTGGATTCGTTCTGAATATTGATCCGAATCGCCTCAAGGCGCTTCGCCATCCCCGATGTGCCTGCCATCGTTCCATTATATCGCACGTCCTGCCAGCCAATCGACTGCACATGCGTACTGTACGCAACAGACGCAAGCTTCGAGATTGCAGCGCCTCCTTCTGTATAATCACATCTGGAACAGCCGATTACCTGTTCCCTGCCATCATTCTGATTCGTCGGTGCAACCCGTTCGGATACAACTCTGGTCATGCTATGTCCGAGTGCCGGAAGCTCCTCTGTCCTTGTCTGCTTACAGCCAGCCGCTGTACATCTATAAGTCCGAATCCCCTTCTGTGTACAGGTTGCTGCTTTTGTCACAGTTCCCGCATCCCATCTGTGCTCCGTATGTTCTTCCACATAAGAAACCCGAAATGTGAACTGTGTCGCACTTCCTGCTGCCTGCAGACTCACATCGAGATTGCCGTATGACCAATCCATCTGATTGATCGCATAGGCAGTTATACCATTCAGTATTCCGGAATAGCTTGGCGGATAACTGCTGTTATCTGCCGCAATTGTAAATGTCGTCTCACGCGCATCAAGCTTTGCCTGTATCCGCGCCCGATACGCTTTTGCCCATCTTGCCGCATCTCCATTTCTTACAAGGTAATTATTCGCAAGACTTGTCGAACGCGTCTGGTACCCGGATGTCGTATACAGATCTGCATGATGTTCATGCGCAATCGCCATCAGTTCATCGGTCAGGCCGAAATACATATATCTCTGGTCGAAATCATACCAATGTTCCGATGTATCATCCCACGTGCAATCGACCTGATACCACTCGCCGTCTAACTTCACGGCATTCCATGTATGATTATCTGCCCTATCTTCGATTCGTTCGTTCGGAATACCCGCAGCCGTCAGAAGCTTCGCATACGCCCGCTGGTAGCTCTCGCAGGTTCCTAATCCTCTCGTCAGTGCACCTTCTGCGGAACACCACGCAAGTGTTTTGTCGTACTCCAATTTCGCATTCAGCCAGTTATGCAGCCACAATGCCCGGTCATAGTCAGAACCTGTTGTTTTCTTATTGCACTGCGCAACTGCGGATTTCACAATGGAATCGACGCTTGGATGATCCGCGTCAGAGACGGATATCGTCACATCTATAGAAAAGTACACAACCGGCGAAGACATATTCATAACGTAAAACCGGAAATAATACGTTCCCGACGCGGTCATTTTGAACTTCAAGTCATAGGTACTGCACTCTTTTGTATAGTTTTTCCATTCACTATAGGTTGGATCCACAAGCATTTCCCGTTCTGTGCTTCCGGGATTCGAATAGTTTGGTGATGTCATAAAATACTTATTTGACGCATTTCCTCCTGTCGCCGACAAGTGAAATACCGTTTCTTCCCCTAATTTCGGTTCATCCCATTCTACCTTGAATGTTACACCTTTTTCCGTTTTGGTCTGACAGTATTGATAGCTTTTCTCTGCCGCATGTACCTGCACGATGTGTATGTTCATAACAACCATCAGCATGCACACCAATAACGAAATAACTCTGTAAAGCCTTCTCTTTGTTTTGTTCCTCATACCTCGCCTCCTCATTTGTAATATTACTATTACCCCTTGCATTCTATCCCCGAAATACACTTCCCACCACAGCCAGATACTTTACTGTTCTTCTTTCTCTTTTGGAAGTACAATATTCAACAGGATTGCCACAATCGCAGCAGGCACGATTCCAGAGCCACCAAACACAAGCTGTACAAGCTTCGGTGCATGGACAAGGATATCCGGATTTGCTCCCATACCATAGCCAACACCGAGCGCTACAGAGACAATGGAGAGATTACGCGAATTCATCGGATTCTTCGTGATCAGCTGGATTCCACTGAATACAATCGAAGAAAACATCATAACTGCGGCACCACCGAGTACTGACTGCGGCATGATAGAAATAAGCGCCGCAAGCTTCGGACAGAGTCCACAGAGAATCAGGAACACAGCTCCCGTCGCAAGCGCAAACCGATTCACAACCTTTGTCATGGCAACAAGTCCGACATTCTGGCTGAAAGACGTATTCGGCAGGACACCAAAACAGGCAGCAAGCGAAGATCCAAGTCCATCACACATAACACCACCGGACAGCTCCTTATCGGTTGCTTCCCGTCCCAGACCGCCTTCCATAACACCGGAGATATCTCCAACTGTTTCAACCGCTGTAACAATAAACATGATCATAACCGGCAGAATTGCACGCATATCAAATACCGGCTTGACCGGCATGATCTTCGGGATAGCAAACCATGCAGCATCTGCTACCTTGTCCCAGTTCAGCACCCACGCTTTTGTATACTCGACGCCATCGGCAGTTACCCCGGTCGTAGGAAGCACAAATCCCATAACGATTGCAGCAATATATCCAGCAATAATACCCAATAAAATCGAGGAAGAACTCAAAAATCCTTTTGTGCAATGCTTGAAGATCAATATCACAATCAACACAAAAAGTGCCAGCAGCAGATTCTCCATCGAGCCAAAATCTTCCGCCTTGATTCCACCAACAAAAAACCTTCCCCCTTGTTCCCTCCGCCAAAAGAATTGATTCCAACAGAAATCAGACTTAAACCGATGGACATAACAACTGTACCTGTCACAACCGATGGGAAAAACTTCCGGAGCGGTTTTAAAAAGAACCCAAGCACCGTCTCAAAAAAACCGCCTAAAATTGATGCCCCCATGATTGCTCCATATGCGGATACACCGCCCCCCATCGTTGCTGCAACGCTGTTAAATACACCAATAAACCCGGATGATGTACCCATGATGATCGGTACACGTCCGCCGACCGGACCGATTGCAAAAAGCTGCACCAATGTCACAATTCCTGCAACAAGCATTGCATTCTGAAGCAGGGAAAGCTGCAGCCCGGCAAACTCTCCTCCTGCGATTCCACAGGCACCTGTGATGATTAAAAGCGGTGTAAGGTTTCCAACAAACATCGCCAAAACATGCTGCAATCCAAGAGGAATTGCCTGCGCAAGCGGCATCTTTCCATCCATCTGAAATGCCGCATCCGATAACTTAAAACTCTTTTTCATCTGTTTTTCTCCTTGTATTCGGTATTTACTTATCTAAAATCATCTTCTGGCATCGACATCAATATCTTCTCCGGTGTGATCGGAAGTTCTCTGTGCCATACACCTGTCGCCCGGTAAATTGCATGAGCAATCGCCGGTGCCGGTGTGTTGATCACGATTTCTCCGATGGATTTTGCGCCAAATGGACCTGTCGGCTCGTAGCTATTTTCAAACTCAACCCGTAGGTGTCCCATGTCCAGCCGCGTTGGGATTTTATATTGCATAAAATTGGACTCAACCGGTTTTCCGGTTTCATCATATGTGATATTCTCAAACAACGTATGACCGATTCCCTGCACGATTCCACCCTCTGCCTGGATACGTGCAAGTGCCGGGTTGATTGCGATTCCACAATCCACAACTGCCACATAATCGAGGATTTTTACCTTCCCTGTATAGCGGTCAAGCTCAATTTCCACCATACCAACCATATATGGCGGTGGAGAAACCGGTGAAGAATGCGATGCAGTCGCAACCGCTGCAATATCATTTGCCACCTGATCCTTCACACTGATCTGCGCCAGTGTGACACACTCGTCTGTGTTAATCTTCCGCACACACCCATCTTCGAATACCGTTTCTTCCGGCTCACATCCAAGCATTCCCGCCGCAATCGCACACAGTTTTTTCTTCAGTTCCTCGCAGGCAAGTTCTACTGCTTTTCCTGTTACATAGGTAGTCGAAGATGCATAAGAACCGGAATCATACGGAGATGCGTCCGTATCTGCACCAAATACTGCCACGTCATCCACAGAGCAATCCATACACTCCGCCACCATCTGTGCCAGAATCGTATCACAGCCGGTTCCCATATCTGCCGCACCGATGATCAGGTTAAACGTTCCATCATCAGCCAGCTTCACAGTTGCAGAACCGACATCGACGTTGGATATACAGGAACCCTGCATCGCCATCGCAACACCGGCAGTCCGCACTTTTCCATCGCCCATCTCCCGGACCGGATATTTCTCTTCCCAGCCAAAAAGCTCACGGCATCTTGCCATACAGCGGTCAAGCGCGCAGGCATTTGCAGTCTCTCCATAATACGCCGGCATCTTCATGCCCTCCCGGAGCATATTTTTCTCCCGAATCTGCGTCGGGTCGATGCCAAGCGACTCCGCAAGCTCATTGACCGAGGACTCCAGAGCAAAGATTCCCTGGGTTGCGCCATAGCCGCGATAAGCGCCCGCCGCCATTGTATTTGTATAGACAACATCGTAACCAAACCGGAACGCCTCAAGTCCTCCTGTATAAATCAGAATTGGCTTATGTCCGCTAGGTCCGACCGTCGTCGGTCCATGTTCCCCATATGCACCTGTATTGGAAAGTGTATACAGATCGAGTCCGCGGATATGTCCGTCCCGGTCTGCACCCAGCCGGACAGTGACTTCCATCTCATGCCGCGGCGAACCTGCGATCTGGCTTTCGTACCTTGTGAAGATGAGTTTCGCCGGACGCCCCGTCTGCATCGTCACAAACGCCGGATACACTTCGCTGACTGCAGTCTGCTTCGCGCCAAATCCACCACCGATCCGCGGTTTTTCCACGCGGATTTTGCTTTTCGGGATTCCAAGCGCTCTCGATAAAATCCGGCGCACATGGAAAACAATCTGTGTCGAAGAAATCACATGCAGTCTTCCATACCGGTCAAGACATGTATATGTGCGAAATGTTTCCATCATCGCCTGGTTGAACGCACGCATATGATAAGCATGGGAAATTGATACCTCACAATCCGAAATCACGGCATCGACATCGCCATCTCCGCTTAATTCATGTGCGATCACATTCCGTTTTACATCACCGCCCACATCAACCGGCGGATACCAGTCATCCTCCGGATGCACAAGCACCGGATTATCCTTCGCTTTGTGGAAATCAAGCACCGGCTCTAACACATTGTATTTCACTTTCACAAGCTTCATCGCTTTGCATGCCGCTTTTTCATCCTCTGCTGCAATGATTGCGACAACATCTCCCACAAACCGCACGTGCCGGTCGATAATCAACCGGTCATACGGAGATGGTTCCGGATAAGTCTGACCTGCGATTGCAAACCTCGTCTTCGGCACATCCTCCCATGTATAGATATCCACCACGCCCGGAATTTTCTTTGCAATTTCTGTATGGATTTCTTCCACAATCGCATTGGCATGCGGACTGCGCAGAAGCTTCACGACAAGCGCAGGGCCCGTGATATCATCTGTATACACCGGTTTTCCCAGCAGCAGCTGCATGGAGTCTTTCTTCCGGACTGATTTGTGAATGGCATTGTAATTCTTATGTTCCATCGCTTACTCCTTTCCCTGCTTCTTCCTATTTATATAGTTCAGGTAATTCCGGATTCCCCGGAGCTGTCCTTCGTATCCGGAACACCGGCATAAGTTTCCTGCCAGGTACGCACGTATCTCATCATCCGAAGGATCCGGATTCTCTCGGAGCAATGCAATCGTATTCATGACAAATCCCGGATTGCAAAATCCACACTGATCAGCCCCCTGGTCTGCGATAAATCCAACAAAACCGGATGCTTCCTCCTGCAGTCCTTCGAGCGTATATACTTCATGTCCATCCGCTCTTGCACAAAGCACCGAGCATGACAAGACCGGGGTTCCATCTAAAAGCACGGTACAAAGCCCGCAATTTGCGGTCTCACAACCGCGCTTCACACTGTAGCAGCCATGCTTCCGCAGAAAATCAAGGAGCAGAAGATCCGGCGATACTGATTCACAAATCAGTGTTCCATTTACTTTGATTTTGATATCCATGTCTATGCCTGCTCCTCTCCGATTTTCTTTGTTAACCGATAGCAAAGCGCACCTGTAAGGCGTGTGCGGTATGCTGCACTGCCCCGGTGATTGCCGGCTGTCGGGATTTTTGTCTCTACCCATTTTGCAAACTGTTTTGCACGCTCTTCTGTGATTCCGTCTGTGAGAAATCCTTCCTCATCCGTGATACAGATTGCTCTGCCCGGTCTCGCACCGACAGAAATCCGGTATGTACCGGAAACCTTTGCCGCTGCACATGCAAGAACCGGGAAATCTGTCCGTTGATTACGAACCGATGCATACGCATAGACACCCGGTGTTTTCTTCACGATCAGACGCACAAGCACGTCCCGGTCCGGTTTTTTCTCGGCGAACTCCTGCAACGGAATTATACCGCCCTGAAACAGTTCCACGTATGTATCCATAGCAAGAAACATCGTCAGGACATCCGAGAAGCCAAACCGTCCCCAGATACTGCCGCCGACAGTTGCCAGGTTCCGGAACTGAACACCGACAATATCCTTTAAGGCATCTCTGACTGCGCCCTGCGTATATGCATACAGACCTTCATGCAGCTCGATTTCACGCAGAGACACCATCGCACCGATAAAAAATGCATCCGCGTTCTCATCAATCCTGTCAAGTCCCAGCTCGCACAGATCGATTGCCGTCTGGATTGTCCGATCCTGCATCTTCGTCCAAAGCATTCCACCGAGGATCATGCTTCCTTTTTTCTGGTTCAGCGTATAAGCTTCTTCCAGATTTTTTACACGAACATAATTCTGTATTGTTACCATAAAAGCTCCTTCTATTTCTCTAACCGCTTTTTTCCAACTTTATATTATAGTAAAAATACTTGCCTTTGAAAAGCGGTTTTGTTACAATACCGTTGTATTATCAAAAGTATAACGAAAGGGTTTTTATCATGAAACAAAGATTCAAAAAACATGTAGCACTTATACTCATTAGTCTGATGCTGCTCTCTCTGATCGGATGCGGCAAACCTGCATCCACAGAGACAACCACAACAACGGAAACAGCTGTCACAGAAGCACCGGCAGCCTCCATATCGGATGCTGCTACAACGGCAGACAGCACCTCCGCAGATGCCAGTGAAGAGGGCTCTGATGCGCAGACGGTCTATCCGGTCACAGTCACCGACCAGGCTGGTCGTGAAGTCACAATTGAAAAAGAACCGGAGTCGATCGTGAGCGGATACTATATCTCCACAAGTCTCCTGCTTGCACTCGGTCTGAAAGACAAGGTAACAGGCATCGAAGCGAAAGCAGATAAGCGGCCAATCTACAAACTTGCGGCGCCAGAATTCCTCGAGCTTCCAAATGTCGGCACAGCCAAGGAATTTGACTTAGAAACCTGCGCTTCCCTCTCCCCAGAGCTTGTCATCCTGCCTATGAAATTAAAGGATGCAGCGCAAAGCCTCTCCGAGCTTGACATCCCTGTCCTGCTCGTCAATCCGGAAAGCGAAGATCAGTTAGAACAGATGATTGAACTTGTCTCCACCGCAACCAATACAAAGGAAAACGCAGATGCCCTTCTTTCTTATATTGATGAGAAAAAAGAGATGCTCGAAAAAGACTTATCCGGCGTCGATGCAGAAAGCGTCTATCTCGCCGGTAACTCTTCCCTTCTTTCCACTGCCGGTCCAGCGATGTATCAGTCAGGGCTTATCGAACTGGCAGGCGGTAAAAATGCAGCATCCGAAATCACGGATACCTATTGGGCCGAGATCAGCTACGAGCAGCTTCTGGCATGGGATCCTTCTTATATTATTCTCGCTTCGGATGCAGAATACACACCCGAAGATGTATTAAACGACGAGAATCTGAAGGAGTGCACCGCAGTCAAAAACGGAAATGTCTATGCAATCCCCGGCGATATCGAAGCATTAGACAGTCCTGTACCGGGCGGAATCCTGGCATCCATCTGGCTTGCCGGAATCCTGCACCCGGATGAGGTATCTGCAGATATGTATACAGAAGAAAAGGCAGCGTTCTATGAAACTTTTTATGGAATCAAATAATAAAATTAAATTCACTCTTATCGTCGGAACCGTTATCTTAACGGTTCTGACGATTTTTTCATTTTTTGTCGGCCGCTACCCACTCACACTCTCCGGAATTATATCCGGTGATTCAAGACAGTGGCAGGTGTTTGTGACATTGCGCGCAAGCCGCGGAATCGTCGGCTGTATCGGCGGCTTCGTTCTCGGCGTAGCAGGTTTTGTCTTCCAGACTGTATTCCGGAATCCATTGGCATCACCGGATATCATCGGCGTATCTTCCGGTGCCAGCGCCGGTGCCGCGTTCGGCATCCTGTTTCTGTCCGGCTCTATGGCAGTGACTGCGTCTGCATTTGCCGGTGCTCTCGGTTCTGTTGTTCTAGCGCTTATGCTCGCATCCCTCACTGCCGGGCAGGATGGCAGAGGAATCGTGTTGGCAGGAATCGCGGTACACAGCTTAGCCCAGACCACTCTCATCTTCCTGAAGCTGCTCGCCGACCCGGAAAAACAGCTTGCATCCATCGAATACTGGATTATGGGAAGTTTAAATGGCATCAGTCTCTATACCATCAAAGGAAATGTGATTCTCTGTATCCTCTGTATCAGCGCACTTTTTTTGTTGTACCGGCAGATTATGATGCTTTCCCTGCACGATGACGAAGGGCGTATGCTCGGTGTTCACACACAACATCTCCGGCTTTTGATTCTCCTGATTGCAACGCTGGCAACATCCGGAATCATCAGCATGACCGGGCTTATCAGCTTCATCTCTCTGCTTGCACCGCACGGTGCACGTCTGATCATCAAAAACAACCGGCTATCCACGATGTTTCTAAGTGGGATCATCGGTGGCTGCCTGCTGACACTCGGAGATATTCTGGCACGAAGCGTAGCTTCCACAGAGCTGCCGGTCAGTATCTTCACCAGTCTTGTCGGAGCACCATTTTTGGTCTATCTATGCGTAAGGAGGAACCGCGAATCATGAGTCTGCTCACAGTCAGTCACCTGTCTGCCGGATATGGCAGAAAAGAAATCCTACACGATATCAGCTTTACGTCGCGTCCCGGAACAATCACCGGTATTCTCGGTGCAAATGGATGCGGCAAAACTACACTTTTAAAAGCGATTGCGAACATCCTCCCGCACAAAGGTTCCTGTCTGCTTGCAGAAAATACATTGGAATCACTTTCTGCACGGGAACTTGCAAAGCAATGTGGATATATCCCCCAAAAAAGCGGAATCACAATTGATATGACAGTTCTGGATGTTGTCCTGATGGGGTATCATCCGGACTTATCGCTGTTGCAGCCTCCCACCGCGCAGATGAAAGAACATGCCAAAGCAACTCTCACGATGGTCGGTCTTCCCGATCGTGAGCAGGCAAACTACAACCAGCTAAGTGAAGGACAAAAACAGTTATGTATCCTTGCACGGACATTCGCCGGCGCACGTAAGCTTCTGCTCCTCGATGAGCCGGAAAGCGCCTTAGATTTCCGGTTCCGGAACCAGATGATGCAGCATCTGCGGACATATGTGACTGCCCACGACGCCTGTGCGCTTGTCACACTCCATGACCCTTCTCTGGCATTAAACACCTGTGACGAGCTCCTTGTCCTGTCGAAAGGCACACATTCCGGGAAAATCTCCCCGAAATCGACTCCTGTTTCAAAGATGGAGTCGCTGCTTTCCTCGATTTATGGTACAATCAATATCGCAAAGCTCCACGACAAAAACGGGAACGAACACCTTGTTATGATACAGGAGGAGTCCATATGAAAGCTGTTACAAAAATTACTTTTTACGATGAACAGGATGAAAAATTCTTTGGAGAAGGTCCCTGTCGTCTGCTGCATGCCATCGAAGCAGAAGGCTCCCTGCGAGCAGCTGCAAGCTCCATGGGACTTGCTTACTCCAAAGCGCTTCGTATGATAAAAAATGCCGAGCATGCACTCGGATTTCCACTCACAAGCAGGACTGTCGGTGGCAAATCCGGCGGTGGAAGCACTCTGACACAGGAAGGAAAGGAATGGATAGAAAAATATGAACGGTATCGAGATGCCTGCATACAGGCCAACCGCAAATTGTATCTGGAGATCTTTTCGCGCTAGCAGCAAAAAGCATCTGATTCTGACCGGAAGCCGCGGAAGCGGAAAGTCCACGCTTCTTTCTGCCCTTTTCCCACAACCAATGCCCGGGCTTACATCCTATGTAGTACCCGAAGATGGTGTCTATATGAAAGAAAACCTGTCAGGCGAGACTGTCCAGATTGGAAGATATCAGGCAGATGCATCCGGAAACACAAACAAAATGCAACCGGTTCCGGAAGCATTTCTCACAAAAGGCATCGAATTTCTGGATATGTGTATCCGTCATCCGTCCGACTGGGTAACCATCGACGAAACCGGTTATCTGGAACAGACAATTCCTGCGTATCAGGAAGCAATTTCCCGTCTGCTCGCAGCCAAACATGTACTTTTAGTTGTCCGTAAACAAAAACTTCCTTTCCTGGACTCTCTCTGCAAGCGGGATGATTGTTTTCTCGTAGATTTAGATAAGCCTTATGGAGACGCGTTCTGTATCATCATGGCATCCGGAAAAAGCAAACGCTTCGGTGCCAATAAACTCCTCACAGATTTTAATGGGAAACCACTGATTGCATACGCGTTTGATGCGACCGAAATGCTTGGACAAAACCGGCTGGTTGTGACGATCCACCCGGAAATTGCACATATATGTAAGAAACAGGATATCCCATTTCTTCTGCATAATCTGCCGGACCGGAACGATATGATCCGACTTGGAACCGGTGCAATAAAAGACAAAGCAAGCCACTGCCTGTTCCTGCCTTCAGACCAGCCGCTCGTCTCACGGGAGGCAATCGGCGCATTGCTTTTCTGCGCCCAAAATGCACCCGATACGATCTGGCGGACTTGCGATCAGAATACTGCCGGTTCCCCGGTTGTTTTTCCATCTGCTTACTTTGATGAACTTTCTGCGCTACCTCCAAAACATGGCGGCAATACTGTGATTTTAAACCACAGGGAACATGTAAAGCTCCTACCGGTTACACAACACTATGAGCTAGCAGACATCGACACACCAGAGGATATGCAGGCAATGGAGGTTATTGCAGCGCATGCACTGGCAAAGTAAATACACTTCTCACCGCAGCCAGGTACTCCTCCGGCCGGTCTGCCTTCTTCACCTTCTTAAGCTCCCACTCTGCTTCCGGGAACATCTTACCCAGATAGAACCACACTTCCTTCATCTTGAAGAGCGCATCCCGCTCACAGTCCATCTCTTCCCGGTACCCAGCATACAACCGGTCATGGTACTCCTTTAGCTCTGCCGTTGTTACCGACTGCCCTGTCCGGATCTCCCGTACCAGTCCCGGATTCGCAATTACACCTCTTCCAAGCATAATGCGGTCTACCTGTGGAAACTTCTCCCGGAACACATGATAATCTTCCACCGTAAAGATATCTCCGTTATAACAGACCGGGTGCACACATTCCTTCAGTGCTTCCGCAAATACACCAAGATTTGGATGATTGTTGTAGAAGTCCTTCTGCAAACGTGGATGGATGATCACTTCGGAGATGGGATACCTATTATATACTCGCAGGATATCCGCAAACTCTTCGGGAAATTCCACTCCGATCCGCGTCTTCACAGAGACCTTACAGCTCCGCTCCTCCGGCAGTTTGGATATCCCCTCAAATACCGCATCAAAGAACCGGTCTAATCGTTCAGGATCCTCTAAGAATCCACTTCCTTTCTTCTTCGATACGACCGTTGCCATCGGACAGCCCAGATTCAGATTCACTTCCTGATAGCCAAGCTCCGCCAGCATATTGCACGTCGTAAGGAACTGTTCCGCATCGTTCGTCAGGATCTGTGGAACAACATACATTCCCTGATTGTGCTCCGGTGCCACGTCCTTCCGCTCCCGCGTCTTCAATAATTTCTTCTTTGACGGTGCGATAAACGGCGTCACGTACTTATCCATATCGCCAAACATCGCATGATATGCATTCCGGTACACGTATCCTGTCACGGATTCCATCGGTGCCAGATAAAATTGTATTTTCTCGGATTCTGTAATACTCACCGTAGCTCTCCTCTATCATCAGCATTTTCTTCCACATGTTTCGGGCGGAATATATACAGCAAAATTGCTTTACATATATTGTCTGCGATCATGCAAAGCCAGACTGCCTTTAAACCCAGTCCAAACACATTCACGCATAAGAACGTACCAAATATCCGGATGCCCCACATGCTGACCGCCTCACACGCGAACACATGCTTCGTCCGACCCATACCATAGGAAATACCCTCTAAGACAATCATCAGTCCAAAAAACGGCTCTGAAAACGAAACCAGACGCAGCATCTCACTTCCGATCCGCGCCGCATTGACTGAGTTCGTAAACAGACGCATAAATGGATATGCGAATAGGTAGAGTCCGATACCATTTACTACCATAATCAATAATGTGATCAGGATCGATACCCGCTCCGTTGCTTTTAATTTCCGGATATCCTTCTCTCCGAGTGCATTTCCGACCAATGTACTGGTCGCCACACGCAGTCCGTATCCTGGAATATAGACAATCTGCTCCGCTGTAATGGCGATCGAATGCGCCGCAAATATCGTCGTTCCCATACCAGATACCATCCGCGCAAACGCAATGTATCCAAAGCAGCTTACGAAAGTCGTGCCAAGCGCTGGAAGTCCAATCGTAAATGTCTCTGACAGAATCTCCCGGTCGAGTCTCCTGTCCTCTCGCGTTGGTCGAAGCTTCGTCTTGCTGAGCATCAGCAGAAACATCGCAATACCGCCGATTCCAAAACTGATGCAGGATGCGATTGCCGCACCTGCCACGCCGAGATTCAGACCATATATAAATACCGTATTCAATAGGATATTTAACACATTTTCACCCACGCTGATAAACATCGGCGATTTCGTATCCTTAATGGATCGAATCATCGCGGAAAAGACGCGGGAAGACGCCCGGAACACAAGTGAAATGCTTGTAATTGTGAAATACACGCTTGCCGGTCTTACAATATCCGGTTCAACGCCCATCCACACCGGAATATACGGGGACAGCACAAGCGCGATCACTTCCAATAACGTTCCGATTGTAAATGCATATAGTATTGATTGTCCAGCCAGTTTCTTCAGTTTGGCTTCGTCCCCGGCTCCATTTGCCTTCGATGCAATCGCCAGCACAGCAACCGCAATCGCACTTGGAATTGAGTGGATCAGCCAGCCGATGGTTGTTGTCGTGCTGACTGCTGCCGTTGCTTTCTCACCCAGATGTCCCACCATCGCCGTATCAACATATTGAAGCAGCGTCGACAGCACCTCTTCTAATACGGTCGGGATGGATAAGGTGATCAGCGATCGAAACGCTTCCTTATTGTATGTTTGTTTCATTTATTTTCAAATCCTTCTGTTTACTTAAAAGAAGGGCTTATAGAAAGCCCTTCTTCGTAAAACTTATTTACTTATCGCTTCGTTTCTTTTTGGAAACACCAAGTATGATTATTCCAACAGCCGCAACTATCATTATAATGGTGATTGGAGCAATCGGCGCTGTATCACCTGTCTTCTTCACTGTGTTGGAAGATGTCGTAGTTGTTGTCGTCGTGGTTGTCGTACTCGTAGTACTTGTCTCCGTCGTCGTAATCTCTGTGGTTGTATCTGTTGTTTCTGTGGTTTCCGTTGTTTCAGTCGTTTCCGTTGTTTCGGTCGTCTCAGTTGTTTCTGTTGTCTCAGTCGTTATCTTGTCATACTTATTTGTATATGCAACATTTGCTGTCGCATGATCTCCGATTACAACCGAAGCGGTTTTGCCCTCCACTGCAGTCTGCGCGTCTACCACATATGTGATCTTGCTCAACGTATATCCATCTACATCTGAAGCAATCTCATTGACTGTATAGCTGCCTGCATTGCAACTGATTTCCTTTGACCATGTCTTGCTTGCTGTATCATACACAAAATCCGAAAGACTATACACTGTCTTGGTACCTGTTGCATCCTCAACTATCTCAAAACGGATCGTCCTCTCTGCATCTGCCTTTGACACACCACCCGCTACGGTCTTTGTCAACACAAGCTTCGCTGGAGCATATGTATTTGTTACAACAATCGTATCTCCAATACTTCCACTTGCCGGTGCATAAGAAGCTACATAATTTGCAACCTCTGTCTCTCTCACACTATACGATATCTCAACGCCATTCTCGTATTTGTCGAGATCTGTAAATGTACCCTTCCAGTTATTTGTCTTATCCAGTTTCAAAGTCTTTGCTGTTGCAACACCATTCTTATAAAGCGTGACTGTGATTGCACTATGATCATCTGCTGCCAGGTTGTCGCCAACCCACTTCTTTTCAACCTCGATATCACCCTTTTGTGTTGTATATGAATTTCGAACCTCAAATACACCGTTTTCACCAGCATCTTCTGCTGTCACAGTTGTACCAGAAGCATTCTTCTTCACATAACTTACAATATATCCGGCTGGTACATCGACTTCTTTGACTGTATATACATATTCTGTATTTGCTGCTACATCACTGTACTTCGGAAGCTCTGTCCATGTATAAGTCCAATGATTTGTTTCACTCAAAGTTACCGTGTCATATACATTTCCATCATACATTAACTGTACCTGTATGCTGGTTGGTCGTTTCCGATCATTATTATTCTGATCATCCCATACCTTTGTCACCGTTCTTGTCGTAGACGGATAAGAGTTTGTAACTGTAATAGATCCATTTCCTGTTGTCGTATCAACTGTCATCGGGCTGTAAGATACACCATAGCCCTGTGGTACAGCTACCTCTTTGACTGTATACGCAATCTCCTGTCCAGCCTCATTATATGGAAGGTCATTCCATGTATAAGTCCAGTGATTTGCATCTTCCAGTGTTACAGCAGTTCCAAATGCAGAACCATTTGCATACAACTGAACATTTACACTCGTTGGACGGGATGTAGAATTATTATCCGCCCATACTTTATCGACTGTAATGTCTCTTGTACGAACTGTATGTGTATTCGTAATCGTTGTGGCTGATCCTGCTGATACAGTAGCTTTTGTATAGCCTGTGACTGTACCAACTTCTTCGACCGTATACACGATATTGTTTCCTCTTGCATCCTGCTTATTCAGATCATTCCATGTGTATGTCCAATGGTTTGTCTCATTCAATTCCTGCGTTGCATCCGGATCTGTTACAGCCACGCCATCTGCCATAAGCTGTACCGTAATTGGTGTCCGCAAACCATCGCGGTTGTTGTCATCTTCCCATACTTTTGTCACTGTATGACTGACTTTATCCATCGAATACTGGTTTGTGATAACCGCCAGATACGTTCCATCGCTCTGCTTCTGGATTACAGAAGACTTCTGTGAATATGAAGCAGGCATGCTTGCAGTATCCTCAACAACCGAATACTGAATCTCTACACCATTCTTATAAACCGGCAGATTGCCCCAGCTTGCCGTCCAGTTATTCGCTGCCGTCAATGTAATATCCTTCGACAGGGAAACTCCATTTTCCATTAAGGAAACCTTAAGATTCTGTGGTCTGTTCCCATCTGCGTCATTATTATCATCCCAATCCTTCCGGATTGACACCTTCGTTGTCTGTAAGGTATTCGTGATATCATAGCCATTCGCTGCATATGTCGTCGTATACCCAGAAACCGGTGTCTCTTCTACCTTATACTGGATTTCCACATTTGTACCTGCATAGTATTTATCCAAATTATCAAAGGTAAAGTTCTTCGTCGTTTCTGTTGTACTCAGACTCTGTGTTTTTACCAACTTCCAATCGGCTGTCGTACCCTTCTTCAATCGATACAGTTTCAACTCAATGCTGGATGGACGATACGCTTCATATCCCGTATCTACCCATGTCTTGGTGCCCGATACAGATGTTTTTTCCGTTTTATTCTCGAAGATGACTGCACCTAAGCTTGTGCCTGCACTGCCGCTCGCAGCTCCATTCACATATTTCTGTACGGAAGTAACTGCGACATCCAATTTGTTGCTTGCAGTATTCTTAGTCACATTTACCTTGACTACATAATATGTATCATCTTTTGTAACACCTGCATAACCAGATTCTTTTTCATAAATCTTGTAAATGTGCTCTCCGACATTTCCTGTCACTGCAGAATCATATGTTAGTGGTGTGAATGTTACGGTTCCATTTGTACTTCCATTTGTTGTTCCTGTAGCAGCCCCTGCCGTCTTTATTGACAGATCTGCATTCAGCTCATCCACTGCAAATCCCGCAAATGTATAGTTAGCTGAATAGTTCGTTGCATTATCCAGCTTCTTTAATGCAGTAAATGTAATGCTGCCAGATGTCTGAATCATTGTATTCACGATATCATAAGTACCTGCAGGGTAACTTGTCGTATATCCAGCGACCGCTGTCTCTACTACCTTATATGGAATCTCAGTAGCCATTCCCGGATAATACTTTGGCAATGTTCCAAATGAATACTTCCATGCACTTGCTGCATCTACAGTCCTGACTGCTCCGACCTGCTCCCAATCGGCATCGTCATTCTCGTTTCCACCCTGTTTCAACTTATATAACTTTACCTGAATGCTAGCCGGACGATCTGCTGTGGTATCACCAACCCATGATTTTGTACCCTGAATCGTCGTAGTCACGGTCGTATTATTAAATACAACCTCTGAAGCCGTGGTACCGGTTCCTGCACTGTTATACTTCGTAATCTTACTGCATGTTGCAACCAGCTTTGTCGGATTTGTAGCATTATCCAATGCAACATCTACCGTCAGAATATAATAGTTCGTATCCGTTGTTACATCTGTGTACCCAGAGCTTTTCTCATAAACCTTGTAGTAATGTTTTCCTACATCTCCTGCTGTTGCAGAACTATAACTTACCTTATCTGCAAATGTAATCGCTCCTGTTGTATTTCCAGCAGTTGTTCCGGTTGTAATATCCTTTACCCTGGTAGCGTTTGCAGCATCTGCTGATACCTCTTCCACTACAAAATTCTTAAAGATATAGGTGTTGCCACTTGCATATTCGGTTGTACCATCCAACTGCTTTATAGCTGAGAAGTTGAAAGAACCTGTATAGTATGTTGCTTTCTTATTCTCATAAGACAAGATATAACCAGTATCCGCTGTAAACTCTTTTCCTTCAACACCTGCTGGCATTCTCAGATTGTTCGTACCCGGTAAAACGAAATAATATGGTTCCACTCTGACAACAAACCCATCTTTTGCAGATTTCTCAACCAGTGCATAATACTGATCATGTTTCAATCCACTAATGGTTAACATACCCGTTTCTTCATCAGTTACTTTCAAGACATCTGTTCCCTGTTCCGGCGTTGCATTCAATATAATTGATGAACCCAGGTTGCTTTGTATAATTCAAACGTCGAACCATTCAATGGCTGCTGATTGCCTTCATCATCTATCCAGTATTTGAACAGCGTTACCGTACCTGAATCTGAAGATGATGAATTCTCTGATTTTACAACTACATTTCCTCTAAAATCTGTTGTCCCCGAATGAGAAGGGTCATAATTTGATAATGAAAACGTATTTCCAGAATTCGTTTCCGTCAAAGTTTCTCCTGCCTTCAAAGTACATTTTGCGGTATATGTAATACGCAGATGCTTATTGTCCGGCAATTCAAACTTCAACGAATTCCGTGTCGAATCATAGACAACCTTGTAATCCGTTCCCTTCGTCAGCAGTGATTCTCCCGCCTGCGTTACTTCATAAACTTTTACGGTTGATATATCGTAAATAAACGCATTTCCAAGTGTATCAACAGCCGCTATGAAAGTATCTCCATCTGCCAGATCATATGCATTCGCATTTACATCTATTTCATATTTTGCCAAATTATATACAGTATCTCCTGCCGCAGGCTGTCCATTGAATGTTCCTGTCTTTGTTACCAAAGGACTCGGAGTTAACTTTCTAGTATTGCTCACAGGTTCTCCCACAGCAGCATTATTGTAGAATATCTGAGCCGAATTGGTAAAAGATTGTTCTCCGCCTTTTGCAAACGACTCCATATCTGTAATCTTTGTTGTATATGTTACATAAATATGCGCTTTATATCCCTTGCCTTCCATCTCAGAAACGATCGTTTGCATGTCAGAATTCACACCAATGTTAAATGCCGTTACACCTGCTTCGGTTGTGTCTGCAGAAATTGATACATCTCCAGATATCGAACCATTCTGATAACTACCACTTACCCATTTATTACTTTTTAATGATAATTTCTGATTATCATTAATCGCCCAATATTCCGCACCTACAGATGAATCCACTAACTCCATTCCTGATGGAAGCTGATCTTTAATCACAATTGATGTTCCATTTGTAAGTGTGAAAGCATTCAATGCAATATCCAATGTATATTCAATTGTTCCTTCTGTGCTTCCTGCCACAGATGTTTTGTTTAAAGGAGGAATTTCATTCTTGTACTTCGCCCTACTGCTTGTTGAGCCCTTTACGCCATTTGATGTATAGTTCAACGTTGCATTATTTACAAACGTACGCTGAACAGTATTCAAATCTGTATCAGTTACCTTTGTCTGATATGTTAATGTCATTTCTGTAATTCTTTTACTATCATCAGCAAAAGCACTATCAGCAAACTCAAACTTGTATCCATACTGTTGATGTGCAGCTGTACCTCCCTGTGTATAAGAGGTGATGATTGCATTCGATACATATGCCCCATTTTCGTCTGTTACATTGACACTACTAATCGTTCCATCTGCCGTTTTATATTGTAACTTTGCATTACATATATACGCCATATTTCCTGGTGTTGACTCAAAGCTCCGCATATCATCATCAATCAACACATTGGTTATACCCTTCGGTACATCCGGGAATGTAATACTCCATGTAATCATACCAGTTGTCTTATCATATCCACCTGCACTTTTGCTTATCGTCCAATTTTTGCCCGGTGTATTTACCGTTCCATCTCCCTTGTAGGAGTACCCTTGGTTATTGGTAACCGTAACGGTATTCTTTACAGGTGCTGGTGCAACCGAATCCATATAGTCATCTGTTACTTTTGTATACACAGTTGCAGTGTACACGCCATTTCCACTATTCGTAAATATACTTGCATCAAGGTTTCCATCTGTTAAAGGATTACCTGTACTATCGCACAATACCGATCCTGTTGCTTCAGGAAAATCCAGAATACTTCCTGTTGCCCCAAGGAACTCTTCTAATGATGAATATTCCTGCCGATAATCTTTTAAATCAATTTTGATTGTCCAGGTAACAATATTATCATTCAACGCACCGTTTTTGCTTACACTTGGACGTTCAACCCAATAGGAGGCCTCAACTGTATTTGGAGTTGTCGTTGTCTGTTTGTTATCCTTGTATGTATAGGATAATTTATTTTTATAAGCATCACCACTGCCTGACTGATTATCAAAAATACCCTCGTCTGCAATTGTCATAGTATAGGATAACTCTACCTTTGTACTTCCATTTGCCTTACCAAGTTTTGTAATCTGCTGTTTCATATCTTCAAAGCTTGCATATTTAGTACCTGTACTTACATTATCATCTGTTGAAGATGAAACCTTGATTTCTCCATCCAATCCCAGCTTAGATCCGGGAATATCTGACAACTGAACATCTGTTACCTCTCCAGTTGTGTCAAGTGTAATTTTATAATCCTGTTTCCATGTTTTTGTAACTTTATCATAATATGCATTACCTGATAAAGATTTAGACGCTCTTAAACTACTTGTAGCTGTCCCATCATCATATACTTTTTCATATGTAAATTTACCCGTTGCAATTGTAATCTTATCACCGGACTTTATATTATCCTTATCTTCAACATCAATATTTCCATGTATAATGCCCGTTCCTGCACGATCACTACTTTTCAAAAAATTCTCATTATTGATACATACATATGCAACGCCATCCTTGATATAGACATACCCGGTGGTTCCATAGATTTCATCGGTAATTGGATATACAACATCTGTCTCAAGATTGATATTTTGCAAGCTATTCATATCAATTTTGACATATACCGGACTTCCATCTTGCGTTACGCCTCCGTTTCCTGCATTGTCAAATTTCCAATCGTATTTGATATTCAGCTTATCCTGATCATAAATTTTTGTAACATCATCAATATTTTGTTCTTTTCCATCATGTGTAATCGTCACACTATAGTCGATTGTCACACCAGTAGTCGTTGAATTGTCCCAATCAGACAGATTTATCTGATCTGCAGATGGAATTGAGGTGCTATCCGATATCGGATTCAACACTACCCCATTTAAGTCTTCCCCTGTTTCTGATACAAACTGTGCGTCATACGGTTCTGCTGCCTGACCTTGCGCATCACTCTCCGACGCAACACTCTCTGTCTCCCCACCTTCTGCAATCGGTGTATAGCTGATGTTCTGGAATAATGAAATTAACATCAACATAGAAAGCAGAAATGCAATCACTTTTTTCTTGTTTTTTTGTTTGTTCATAAACTCCATCCTCCATTTTCTTTTTTCCTAATGCATCCTCGCATTTATGCATTGGAACCATCTATGATAAACTCTGACATCCCTCTGTTCAGAGTAAAATTAAGTTATTAATTATTACTGTTCAATTTTTATATCGACAGTAACCCACTATCGCATAATATTTTACATGAAAGTGCTTGTGTTTTCAACATATCGCGCCTATAAATTTGTGTTTTTTTTGACTATT
>ERZ780075.400-NODE-400-length-20914-cov-20.606645_pt1 | contig 20914 bp, 15 predicted proteins | sample MGYA00511839_ERZ780075 | MGnify/ENA primary metagenome ERZ780075 (study PRJEB29588, sample SAMEA2155953) | human gut metagenome | biome: human gut; feature: human-associated habitat; material: faeces | place: Denmark | collected 2008/2010 ...
CCTTCGGGGAGCTCCCCCGATGGGGAGCCAAGAACGTTCTGCCGCTTAACTTAATGGCATTACTCTTCACCGGGCAGCCCATAGCTGCTGTCATTTATCGACAATTATTATATCATGTTTTTATCCTGCACGGGAAAATTTTACGCCAAAAGACGAATGACATCCTTATCCGATCTCACGCTTGTTTATCCATTGCAAGGGCTCCTCTGCCGCAAGCAGAAACGTTCGATCCGCTGCTTGCGATCCACATACATACGGCTCTGACAGTTCTCCTTTTATCAGTACGAACATTTCCATCATCACTTCCCCTTGACACGCACATAATATGCTCCATAGTCATGCAGCCCTGATCAATCAATGAATATGTACCATGTAAAAAGCCGAAGCACAAACGCTTCGGCTTTTGCCGGTAGACCACGCTTAATGGTGATATCGGCCATATTTTTCTATAAATTGTTTCATATACGTTTCGGCTTGCTCAAGATCCTCGGCATTGGGATGCTTTGCAGCCTCCTTCACCGTTTGCTCCATTTGAGCCGAATGGTGCGCACTGCCCTCCGGCATTTTTCTCATCATTGCAAGCAGTGCGGGGTCGACAGCCCCCTGCACGGCGAAAACACCGACGATCTGATTATCCGGAGAGAGCTCCGTCCCTGCATTCGCAAATCCCGTATAGGCATGCTCTGATCGGGGATCGGCTCCCATGGTCTCAAAAAGAACGATGTGCTTCCCATGGAGGGAATGCAAAAATTCTTTTGCCTTCGCATCCGGGCCGCCGCGATCGAGCCAGTAACCGGCAAAGACCACATCAAACCCATCCGCAGATGGCGTATCCTCCACGCGCGCCAGCAGGCTTCCCTCCGGAGCCGCCTTCGCCAGCGCTTCCGCCACACGCCGAGTATTTCCCGTGCGGCTGGAGTATGCGATTAAAACCTTCATACGATCCCCTCATTTCATATTCATCATATCGCCGAAACGCGCCCTGCCCGCACTCTCCGAGCGGCCCAGCAGCATGTACTGGGTCATATGGAGCATGCGGCGGAGCATCGTGCGGTACCAGTACCGCCCGGCAGATGTGTACACATATATATCGCCAGACTTCGTGACGAGCCCCCAATCTGCCCACTGATCCAAGAGCGGTGTAAGGAGCGCGGTGAAAGGCACTTCGCACAGCGTTTCCAACGCGGCTGGAGAAATGCGTCCGCGATCGCTCGCCGCCTCGATGGCCTGATAGATCCGCTGGTAGCGGCTCTCCTTCCGCGCCCCCATAGGGACGAATTTCCCAAGGAGGACCGCGCCGCGATACATCGCCTCCGCGACAGGCTTCATGAGCCCCAGACCACCGATCTTCCCCCCGCAGGCCATACCGATGGGGAAGATATCGCTGCCATTGGCCGCAAGCGTATTGTAGACACTCTCCTCCCGCGCGTCCCACTTCCAGTGGGTACAGGAAATATTCGAAGCACCCGACACTCCCAGCTCCTCCTCCGCCGCGCGAAAGAGCGCCTGCAGGTACGGAACTTCGAGCGTCCTTCCCGCCTTGGCGAAAGACTTCGCCAAAGGTGACCCCTGAAGAAGCTGCAGCTTGTAGAGATCGAGCCCCGCTGCGCCACACGCCTTTGCATCGCGGATATCCTGACGCATCGTCTCTTCCGTCTCACCCGGAAGCCCATAGATGAGGTCGAGGATCATGAGCGCATCCTTCTTCGCAAAATGCGCCAGCCTCTCCATCGCCTGCTCTCGGGGAAGCGGACGGCCGATCCCATTTCGGATCTTCGTCTGGAACGACTGCACGCCGAAGCTGAATCGATTCACCCCGCCGGAGATCGCCGCATCCATCTTTTCATCCGTCATGTCCGAAAGGCTGGACTCCATCGTGATCTCCACATTCTCCATCAATGGGAAGACCGTGCGGATCCGTTTCAAGATCCTTTCGATATCCTCCGCCGACAGGATCCCCGGCGTCCCACCACCGAAGAAAACCGAGCGGATGTGCGAACGCGTGAGGTACGGCCGGCCGGCGAGCGCATCTATCTCCCGGCAAAGGAGCTTTGCATACTCGTGCTGCTCCCTCTCATCCGCCTTCTTTTTGAAAAATGCACAATACGTACAGGAAAGCCGGCAAAACGGCACATGGATGTACACAGCAGATTCCTTAGTAGGAACTCCCGTCTCCCAAATATCTTTCATGAGCGACGGCAGCTTCAGCGGAGACACCACCGCCGCATCACTCGCCGCGAAAGGATCATCCTGCCACTCGATATCCCAAGCCGTGCGGCGCGTCCCGCCGCCCGCAGCATACACCGGCTCCCGGTACATATTCTCTATATTCTTCTCATAAGAAATCATAGTTTTTTCCTATCCATACAACAGATCCGCCGTGAGACTTGCAGGGGGGGCGGGTTCCGTGGGTTCTGAAGGTTCAACGGGGAAGGTGCGGCGCGAAAAATAATAAAGCGCCACGAAATTTTATATCATTATAGGTTATTAAGGCGCTATATGAATTGTGCGCGCCTTCCACCACTTCTCGCTTCACACTTCTCACTTCTAACTAAGTCCAGAAGTTGACAAAGCGCAATACCAGTCCCAAGTCACTAGTCACCAGTAACTAGTCACTTGCCATACACCACATCCGCCATATAGGAAAGCGCCTTCGGATACTCCATACCGGGACTCGACAGAAACAGTTTCTGCGGAAGGAAGTACACACGCCCTGCCTTCACTGCACGCATCCCTGCCCAGGCAGGCTGTTCCATCAAGGACTTTCGAAACGCCTCCTGCTGCTGTCCCGGCATCACCATCGTCGTCAGGAAAATAATATCCGGGTCCTTTGCGACCAACGTCTCCAGACTGAAAGGCGGCAGCTTCATATCCCGGTCATTGTCCAGCACGAATACATTGCGGATATGAAGAAGCGCTGCCGTTTCCGTCGCGATCGTCCCCTTTCCTTCCAGCGTCACCGAGTGCGGCGTCCCATGAAGGATCGCACACGTATACTCCTTAAGAGACAGGCCGGACACCACGCTCTCCATGTCCTTCCTGAGCTGATCCCTCGCCTTCACGCCTTCCGCATGATGCCCCGTCACATCACCCAGGACCTCCGCAGCGCGCTCCACATCCTCCAAAGAAGACGCAGAAATCAGCATGAAAGGGATCCCATTCTGCTTCATCACTTCCGTAAACCTGTCATGCAGCCCGTGCAGACCGATCACCAGATCCGGTTTCTCGGAAATCACCGCCTCCGCATTGACCTGAAACGTGTATCCCACCGTCTTCTTCCCCGCCGCATAGGAAGGCACCTTGTCCCCCGGGCTGTCCGCCCATGCGATGAAGTCTCCCCCCACCGCATGCATGATATTCAGAAACGACGGTGCGAGAATAATGATCCGCTCCGGCTTCTTTGCAAGCACCACTTCTCTTCCTACCGCATCCGTCATGCGATAGAAAGTCTCTGTGTGTCCCCCCGTCGCCTGAGGAAATCCGCAGCCCGAAGCGACCGATAGGAAGAGCAGCAGGCAGAGCGCGAGCCACTTCCTCATAGTGCCTCCTCTTAGAACTTATGCTCCCAGCCGAGAGACCAGTAGCGACCGTCAAGATCGCAGTCGCTGTCCACCTTGTCGAAGATGTTCTGCACGCTGCCGTAGATTTTGGTATCTTTATTGATCTTGCGCGTCAGAGTGAAATTGAGGAGATTGTAGGTCTTCTTCGGTCCGGCCACCACATCTCCTTTGACGGTCTCTGGAGTCACATACTTGTAGTTCAGCTCATCCCAAAGAACAGCACTCCAGCCAATGTCCTTGCCGTCATCGAAACTCAAGGAGTAGATCTGGCTTAATCTGGAACGCTGCGGCAAAGGCTGATTCTTATCCTTATTCACCGCATCCAGCCATGTCGAATTGACTTTGAACTTCCACATAGGACTCAGCTCATACCCCAATGTATGTTCAATGCCCTTGATACGTACATTTCCGACATTGATGCACCGATATTCTTTATCCCCGATCGGAGTCGTCGTAATCATATTTTCCAGCTTGGTATCAAAATAAGTCAGCGATGTAGACAACTTTCCCCATTCCTTTTCAACGCCCACATCCCAGCTGTTAGAAGTTTCAGGCCTTAAATTCGCATTTGGATTCACCGTGATAATCCCTGCCGGTCCCATGTGTGTTACAAGCTTGCAATACAGATTCTGTATAGTCGGCGCTTTGAATCCTTTTCCGTAATTTGCCTTCACACGGAACGTATCATTCGCTTTATATGTAAGACCGAGCTTAGGAGATGTGTGACTGCCAAAGTTCTCATGATGATCATAACGAATCGCAGGAACAATGAACCACTTCCCGTAATTGATCTCATCCTGCAGATACGCCGCATAGGTATCAATTTCTTTTTCAGAAATTTCTTTTGTCACTCCATTTTTGCTAACTGATCCGATATGAGTGACACCGAACTGATTATCATCCCCAAAGTTCGTTCCCTTGACCGTATTCTTGATGTACTCTGCCCCGTAAGTGATCCGATGATTGTCATTGATCTTCGTGGAATTTCTTCCCTCGATTACAAAGATTTTATTGCTGTTTACATTGACATCATTCTTATATTCGCCTGAATCACCTGCCATGAATCCCTTAAAAATGCTATCCCACATTCGCTCTGTCATGGGACTTAAACCTGCTGGTACATGCCCCTTAAACTGCATACCAGAATATCGAATATCGCTCTCCCAATCAAATTTACTCAAATAGGTCTGAATCTGCCAATCATTCCGTGCTGTTTTACCGTTCCAGGATAAGCCATACGTTTGCTGCTTGTAGTGATAATTGGCCAGCGCATCCTCCATAGAGCCTTCACCAGTCATAGATGCCTGTCCCATAGGTCTCATTTTCTCTGGGAAATTGACCTTAATGTTATCCCGCTTATGTGTGTACAAATCCCGCTTCAGATTTTGTGTATAATGATCTACATAGAAATTCAAATAGTTATGGTCATTGAAATGGTAATTGGCATTGAAATTGTATGTCTGTGCCGTACCAAAAGAATCTGTGAGGAAGTCTGTATCATCACCATCGCGACGTATCTTATTGAACCGCATATCCAGCGTTGCAGAGAACTTCCCAATTTCCCCAGAGTCCAAATGCCACCAGTTCGTGAAATCTTCACTGCTGTTCACGAGCCCCGTGCGTACTTCTGCCTCTTTCGATCCCTTCGTGATGATATTGATGACGCCGCCCATCGCCTCTGAGCCATACAGCGCACTCGAAGGACCCTTGACGATCTCGATCTTCTCGATATTATCCACATTGATGCGATCGAGCGCATTCGCATTCCCGAGGCCCGAGCCATCCGCTTCATTCGCTACGCGATGCCCATTCACCATGATGAGCGACTTATCCGTACTCATCCCGCGGACGATGATCTCATGACCGCCGCCACGCACCTTTTTCGTCATGGTGATATTCGCAAAGTCTGTGATCGCATCCCGCACATTCGTCGCACCTCTCTTCTTGATATCCGAACTTGTGATGATCTGCGTAGACGCCGGCACATTCTTCACATCATTCTCTGTGCGCGTCGCTGTGACGACGACAGCATCGAGCGTATACAGTGGAAGGACTTCTTCAGCAAACGCAAGTTTTTCCCCCCCCGACAACATGGATACCAATACAGCAGCAGTCAGCAGCTTCTTTCCATAGACTGTTCTCTTGTTAGTCATTTTTCTCTCCTCTATAAATGCTATAAAACGGAACAGTTTCCTCTCAGCAGTCTTCCCTATTCTCTGATGAGATATAACTATGACAATTATATATCATGTTTTATTTAATTACAACTATTCGTTAATTCTTTATTTTATAAATTTAATTAAATGCATTTTGAAGTCAAAAAAGCATACTCTCATGATAAAAAATCATAAAGGGATACCGAAAACTCGGAACTGTAAAAAATGTTAAATCATTTTTTACAGTTCCTTCTCTTCGATTTCCATTCTTAAGAATATGATGAAGGGTGCCAAATGATATCGATCAACGATGATTACTCATCACTGCAACATGAACCATCACGCTTTCCCTCTCACTCATACTGCATACTATACGGCACCTGCGTATTTTCTTCCAGCCATCTCGCAACGGCAAGACCTCGGTGATGTACGACCACATTTCTTTCCGCCTCAGACAGCAGCGATAATTCTCCATACATCATCAACTGCCCGCCAGGAATGAACAATACATTCTCCCAGCTTTCATCGGACGCAGGATCCAGGATGCACGGACCGATCACATTGATTTTCCCTGCCTGCTTCTTCTCTGAAAAGTGAGGCACTTTACGCAGCAGAGAAATCATAGCATACGACCAACCCCGATCGGCATCACCAGTAAACCCGCTGGCGTCAGATACGCACACGGGAATGTCCATCGCAGACTGGCAGATCCCCTCGATATCATCCCCCATCAGCGCCGGTCCACAGTTCACGGCTACCCCCATGACAGCATAGTCCGCCTCCTGCCGCATATCCTGTGCCACTTGCAGCAGTTTCTTCTTTGCTCCAAAGACCAGGTCATTCTCCTCGATCAGCGTGCTGTACATCCGCCTCGCCCAAAGAGGCTCACACTCTGCGATCCTCCGAGAGGTCAAAGCCGAGCACCACATGGGCGAATCCAGAACCAACCCCAGATCAGAAATACTGAGAAACGCCGCAGCCGCTCCCACCATGGCCGTTTCTTCTTTGCACACCCGCCATCGATCCAGCTTACTCATCACAACCTCCATAGGTTTTTACGATCTGCGTGATAAAGGAAATCCATCCCGCATACCCCAGACATGACGGAATCAGGATCTCATGACTTTGCCGCAGATCAAAAGAAACGGTAGACAGCCGTACATCCGCTGATACCTCCTGCCTGCTCCATTTCAATGCCCCGCACTCTGTTTCCACGACAGCGCGTATCGACGCTTCATCCTCTTGCGGGATCATCGCCGCCAAGACGATGGTGATATCTTCGATCCCCATCGCCCGAAGAAATGCCACCGGCTGCCTCAGCCCCTCTGCCTGCCGGGTAATTCCCAGCTGCATCCGGCAGCTTTTCCCACGAACAGCACGTTTCCCCTTCTGCAGCAATTTCACCAGACGGCTTTCCTGCTTCCGGCAATACATTTCCATGACCTCTTCTTTCTCTCGCAAAGAAGCCATCTCCATAAAAGCACGTCGGCTTTCTGCAGGCGTGCGGACATGGGTCCAATTCACCATAGGTACATCCAGTCTATGTGCCATATACAGAGCATTCTCTGTCGATGCCTGTTCCTGAAAAGCCCCCCTGGTGAACGATACGACCTGTGACGCACGCCCCATATCTATATAATCGTTCCTGCTGACACCCACGGGCGGACACAGAATGCGTGTGAACCCCAAAAGGCGCAGCACCTCCATGAGCTCATGATATTCTTCCGGTGAACTATAAGCCGGTGACAAGCCGGACACCAGGCAGATCTCCCTGTCTTTTTCTGCCTTCACCTGCGGAAGAGTCCATGTATCAAACAGCAGCCGCGCCATGGAAGTAACAGTATCCACCAGACCCGGCACCATAAAGCCGTGCCCGGGCAGCAGAACGACGGTCGTGCCGGTTTCCGCTTCTACCTCCTGACACAGCGCCTCGGTATCATCCCCAATGACACCCGGCACACATCCGCAAACGACTAAAATCACTTCGGGATGGATCTCATCACAGATATCTTCCAGACAACGTCTGAGCTTTTCATTGCCGCCAAATACAGCATCCTGATCGGTCAAGCACGTACAGAAAAGAAAGCCATCCATTTTTCTGTTCCCAGTGATTTCTCTGCATTTCTCTCCCAACGACCGGAACGCATCCCACACCACCTTGGAGCAGGATCTGACATTATGGATAACCACCGCACATCTTGGATTTTGTACTGCCCCCAAGGCAGCCTGCATGAGATTACAGTGAATGATCTTTCTCTGCTTTCCCGGCGTGAAAATCATGACTCGCTCCCCTTTCCTTCATAGACTGCCTGATACACGGTCTCGATCCCTTCCGTCACATGATGAGAGAGACAATTCACATTCCGCTGCGGCAGGATGACGACCTGCTTGTCCCGTATCGCTCTCATAGAGGAATAGGCCGGATTCTCATACATCTCCTGCAGCTGCTGCTCGCTGTCTTTAAAAGCGCCCCCTTGTGACCAGTTCCCCATGATAAGCATATCCGGATCTGACTGTACGAATTCCTCCTTGCTTAAAATCATGGATGTCCCATTCTCAGAAAGCGCCGGCGGACGCACATCATTATAGACGTCTATCGTCCCTGCGCGGGTCAACACATCATGAAATATATTTCCTTCCCCGCCGATAGGACCAAAGCGAAGCACCAGCATCACCCGCTTCTTCTGATTTTCCGGAATGACCGCCACCTTCTTCTCTATGTCCCGCAAGCGGCTTTCCATCTCTGCGATCAGCGTCTCTGCCCTGTCATTCTCTCCCACCGCTCTCCCCAGCGAGCGGATCTCATCCGGTATATCCTTGATCAGCTTGGCATCCTTGTAAACAAAGACGGGAAGTCCCGCACCTTCCAATGACTGCACCATCTTGATCTGGCTCTCGCCCACCACCACCAGATCCGGCCGCAGCGATATCATGTGCTCAGGACTGTTATCCACCTCTGTCGTGACATCCTTTGCACTCTCGACCGCCATAGATAAGCCCGGATCATGGATCCATTTGTCCATGGCCACGATGCGGTCATGCGGTACCAGGTCGAGCAGTATCTCATCCGCAAAGACATATGTGGAAATGATGCGTTTCGGCTTTTCCTTCATGTGCAGCGTCTTCCCACGGGCATCCGTCACCGTGTACCCGCCCTCCGACTGCGGCGTATCACTCATGCATCCGCCTAGCGCGATCGCACAGATCGCTGCCAGAAGGAGGCTTAGCAGTTTCTTCAGCATACTTCTCTCCTTTATAGAAAGAAAAGGGAATTTCAGTTGATTGAAATTCCCCGCTTTCACCTTACCTATTAAAATTTGTGTTCAAACGTCATGAGCCAGTTTCGCTCCGGAAGCAACGAACCAGTGTTGGAAGTTGCCCCTGTTGAACGTATATCATCCCGCCCCAGCAAGTTGTACACATAGAAATGAACGGTATCATTAGCAGAAAGTTTTCTGCTGGCCGACAAATCCAGATTCAGCATATGATCCACAGCGTTGCTGCGTTTGCCATAGTAATTGAATGTCAAATTGGCCTGTGTGACATCATCTTTATAACCCAATCCCCAGTTAGCTCCTAGCTTATATTCTGTTCTTTCCCATAAGCCTTTCGTTTTCTGCTTCGGATTGGCATAGGACATCCCTACATTATACATAAAATGCGAGGACGGGTTGCTTTCATAGGACACCTCTACCCCTGTATTTTTGTACGCATCAACATTATAGTATTGTGTCAATCCTCCTACCCGTCGACTTGAAATTCTATCATCAATTTTCATATGGAAAAGATCGACTTTAAAATAATTTCCCTGACTAAAAAGTTTTTTCCAACCCATCTCATAGTTCCAGCCGCTCTCCGCTTTTAAATCCGGATTCATAAGTTGTGTTGGAGAACCCCACTGTTCGTATACATTAGGTGCACGCATAGAACGGTTAATATTGACATAATAGGAATCCCGTTCTGCCGGAGTCCACAAGACCTGAAACTGCGGACAAAGCTTGCTTCCAGATTTCTCTACATAAGCCTCTCTAGCTCCCACCAAAACATTCAGATGCTCATTAATCTTATTATCTGTCATCACAAAGACAGCCGCGCTGTTACGCTTTCCCGCCTCTACATTGGTATTGTTTTTGGTGCTTTCTCTCTCATATTCTACACCCGCCGTCAGCTTCGTATCTTCCATATCCCAGCGATTCTGCAGGTTAAATCCATAGTTGTTACCTTTCTGATGCGTGCTTGTATTATATTTCCAATCACGATTGCGATAATAAACAGCCCCCAAGACATTATCTTTAGCATAATGCATCTGCGCAAAATTGTATTTGATTACACTATGGAAACCCGGGCTGATAGCTCCTGTTGAGACTGAAAACTTACTGCAATCCGTCGTCCTTTCCGTGTACATATACTGGAAAGTCCAATCTTCATTCAGTGCATACTGCACATTCAGACTGTCCTTTTTCTGTTTATCTCCAATATATCCGCTGGTCTTCATGGTGTAAATTTTACCAAAATCCCGCTGCTGGCTATGATTATAGCTGATAGCTAATTTATTCAATCCTAAATCCACAGATCCCGTTAATTTATGCTGATCTCCACCACCGACAACGACTTTAGATGTGCTACTTTCTTTTTTTGTAATGATATTAATAACACCAGCCATTGCGCTAGAGCCATACTGCACCGTAGAACCACCTTTGACAACTTCGATACGCTCAATAGTGTCTGTAGAAATAGCGTCCAGGTCATAATTAGCATCCTGCCCAAGCGGAATACCATTAACAAGAATTGCCGTATAATTTCGTCCTAATCCTCTGAATCCGACATATTGATTTCCTGTAGGCGATGCTGTAAATGAAAATCCTGGAATATTCTTCACTACATCCATGACCGTCTGGGCACCCAGTTGTTTAATCTTTTCCTGCGTGAATACTTCCGTAGCTGCCGGAATCTTTAAATCCGGTGTGCTATATCTATTCGCGGTAACAAGAACTGGAGTCAATTCATATACATTCTGCGCCATACTCTGCATCCCCGAGAGGGCTGCCAAAACCATCGCACCGATGATGATTTTCCCTTTCAATTTCATTGCTTTCCTCCTCAACAAACTGAATGATATAATATAAAAAACACTCACCTTTTGCTTTCTATCATTCATGTGAAATTTATCTTTCCTTAATCTATCAAGTACAACGACTTTATTGTCAAGGGGAAAATATGGAAAATAAAGAATTTTACTTTACCACAGGCGAATTGGCCCGGCTCACCGGTCTATCCAAGCAGCTTCTGATCTTCTATGACAAAAAGAACTTCTTCACCGCTACCGCGACAGGAAGCAACGGCTATCGGTATTATCTGCTCTCCAAGTATTTCCAGCTAAAGATACTCATCACCCTGAGAAAAATGGACATCCCGCTGGAAGAAATCTATCAATACTTGCAGCATGGAAACGACGAATTTCTTCTTAGTATCTATAAGCGGAAGCTATCCGAGTACCAGGAGCAAATGAAGCAGCTGCAAAAGAAAAGCCAGATCCTCGAAAAACGCATCCATTCTATGGAACGTCAGCCCCATCTCATTTTGAACCGGATATTTATCACCGAGCTAGAGAAAGAACGTCGATATTATTGCTGGGATATAGACATGTCTGCACCAGTAAAGGATCGCGTCTCACATATGGCTGCAGCTCTCCGTCCCTATCTGCAAGACGAGAACTGCTTTCGAGACAGCATTCTCGGCTTCATTTTACCATCGTCGTCCCTGCACGAGAAACAGCCCGTCACAACCTACTCCTTCTTGACACATTACATCCCGCACATACCTGGTATAAAAGAGCAAGCCGTATACACCATGAAGCCGGGCATCTATCTCAAAGTCCATGGATATGGTCATTATGGTGTCATTGATACAGAAACGAAACGTACTCTGCTAGACTTTATCGAACGGAATCATATGAAAGCCGATGATCACTTCATGGTATTTCCCCTCAGTCAGTATTGGATGACAGGGCAAAGTCGATGGATCATGACCACCATGATTCGGATTGACTCTTAAAAGTAAAGCTGCTTTACACCGAAATAGCATCACAAATCAAAAAAGCAGGCACGTCACTGACGTCCTGCTTTTTTGATTGCAGCTTGAATCATCATCGCACGCATTCTTTACTTCTTCCAATGCTGCGGGATATAGACGATATTCATCCTTTCATCCTCCCCATAGTGGATCTCACAGTCCACATCATAGAGCTTCTTGATGAAAGCCGGTGTCAGAAGCTCCTTCGGCGTCCCTGCGCCAACCACCTCCCCACCCTGTATCGCGATCAGTCTATCACAATACATTGCTGCGATATTCAGGTCATGCACAGCCGCAACCACGGTATGACCGAGGCTCTTCACGATATCCATGATCTGGAGCTGGTACTTGATATCGAGATGATTCGTCGGTTCATCCAGTACGAGGCACTCTGATCCCTGCGTCAGCGCACGCGCCAAGATGACGCGCTGCTGCTCGCCGCCGGAGAGCGTCGAGAAATTTCTCTCTTCAAAGCCATGAAGCCCCACGATATCCAGCGCCTCATGCGCCAATCGGTAGTCCTCTTCGTTATCCCGCTCCATCATCTTCTTATGCGGCGAACGCCCCATGAGGACGACATCGAGCACGGAGAAATCAAAATTGTAGTAATTGTGCTGCGCCACGACTGCAAGCATCAGCGCCGACTGCCGATACGACAGCTCATCCAGCGCTTTTCCGTCAAAGAGGATCTTCCCCTCGGTCGGTTTCTGCACGCGATAGACGCACTTCAGAAAAGTACTTTTCCCGCTGCCATTGGGTCCGATGATTCCCAGGAATTCTTTCGGCGAAAGGTGCAGATCGATGCCCTTTAGGATTTCCTTCTTGCCGATGAAATATTTCACCGCCTCTGCCAGTATTTCCATCAGTCATTCCCTCCAAAACCATACGTTTTCTTGATCATCAGATAGATAAAGCTCGGCGCGCCGATCATAGAAATCAGAATGCCGATAGGAAGCTCGGTGTGCGGGATGATGATGCGGCACAAGCCATCGCAGATGACGAGGAAAATCGCCCCCGTCAGCGCCGATACGGGGATCAGCCGCTTATGATCCGGCCCCGTGAACATACGAATGACATGAGGGATGATGAGTCCCACAAAGCCGATCATGCCCGCCGCGTATACCGCAAAGCCGACAATGAGTGAGGAGATCAAAAGATACCACTGGCGATAGACATGAAGGTCTGTCCCCATGGTAATGGCCGATTCATCCCCAAGAAGCATCAGATTCAGCACGCGGCTCTGTGTCCAGAAAAAAATAACCGAAGCCATGATGATCGGTGCAATGATCGCAAGCTCTCCCCACTTGGCTCCCGCAAGACTCCCCATCATCCAGTACGCGATGGTCTGCATGCCTTCTTTATTATTCGCAAAGTATACAATAAAGCTGGAAAACGCCCCGCACACCGCCGAAAGTGCCATGCCGGCAAGAAGCAGCTTCATAGAATTTGAGCGTCCGCCCAGATTCGATATGAAAAGCACCGCCAGTGAAATCGCAAAGGCGCCGATAAATGCCGCGATCCCCACAAAATTCGGCCCCAGCGAAACACCGATGCCCAAGAGAATCGCCGACGTCGCTCCCAGTGATGCGCCGGAAGAAATGCCTAATATATAGGGGTCCGCCAATGGATTCTTCACGATCGCCTGCATGATGACCCCGCACACTGCCAGCCCGCAGCCAACAAGGGACGCCAAGATCACGCGCGGCAGACGAAGCAGCCAGACGATATCATGGACAGGCCCCTGTCCTGGCGCCGTGATGGGCTCCCCGCTGGTAAACTGCGCGAGCACCGTCTCGTAAATTTCACGAACCGGCAGCTTCACTGTCCCGATACTGAGCGCCCAAAACAGGGAGAATACGAGCAGCAAAGCGAGCACAAGCAAAAGACAGGCAAATCCGATTTCTCTAAACAGTTTCTGCATCTTACCCTCTTCTTGATCTTTATAAAAAAGTTGCAAATTTATTATACACAAAAAACATTCTCATTCACAGGAAGATCAGATCCATACTTTTTCGTTTTATTAGTAAAGACGATTCTGCTTTTCCTGAATTTCTGCCATCAATGATCGGATGCGTATCTGTAACGCTCCCGTACTGACCCCCTGATCCAGTGAGATCATCGTATATCGCTTCCCTGCCCGTTCCAGCCTCTTCTGTACAGCATCTATCGTCGTCATATCCCAGCCGCAACTGGTCGACTGCAGCTGTACAAAATGCAGATAAGGATTTGTACAGACCATTTCCGCAGTAAATAAAGCCTTCTCCCGGAAAGTAGGCGTATCATGTCCCTCATTCTGCAGCAAGTACAATCCCTCTGCAGACAGCACAGGGATGCCCAGTCCTGCCATGACAGCGGGTATACCCTTATTGATCTCGGGATCCAGCTGATAGCTTCGTCCGACCAGTACCAGGGCGTTTTTCTTTTCCCTTTCGATCCATTCCAGGACATCCCTTGTTTTCTTTCCCAAACGCGCCTTATAGCCCCGCTGTGCCTTCTCTGCTGCCGTCGTGGCGTGCCTCAAAGCATACGGTGTCACCTGCGGAAAATTCTCCCTCATGAAGGCAAGCAACGACTGATGGTCATGAAAAGAGATCTGCGGGTGATAGAATGGAATACCGGCTGCAGAAATCTGCTCCTTCATCTGCTCTGCCAATACATCCCCATAGGCTGCATGTGTCGCTTCATCAATATCCGGCTCTTCTTTCCCCCCGCTTATCACAGGCATCCAGATACCATCGGGCTTACATTGTTCCAAAAAGTACATCAGATGTCCGTGGGCCAGCCTGCAAGGATAGCAGTAAATCCCATGCGGCATGGTCACGGTACTCTTTCCAAGTGATGCTGCATCAAAAGCAGAGAGAATGACGCGATACCCAAGCGTCTGCCAAAAGACCTTCCAGTAAATCATATCTTCCCATCGCCCCAGCACCGCCGGAATACCCATTGTTTTTTCAGCTGACGGGTTTACCTTCGATGACTGCAGCAACTGGTTCTTTTCCCACTCATAGAGATTTGGCACCTTCCGAGAAACAAAATGCTCTTTCGCCAGTAGCCGTTCACCATAAGAGCATCGATTTCCTACAATAAAGCAATGTCCATTAGAAAAGGTTTTTTTCTGCAAGAGACAGTGATTCCCGCACCCCGGGCACCGGCTTGACTCCTCTCTGACACTCAGTTTTCGTATTTCATCCGCAGAAAGCATCTTCGACCGTGCAGCCTCCGGCATCCTTTTCTTCGTCAAGAGCGCCATCCCATAAGCCCCCATGATGCCGGACCCATTCGGACGAACGACCGGATGACCGACCAGTGTCTCAAAGGCACGCAGAACAGCATCATTCTGAAAGGTCCCTCCCTCTACCACGATATGCGACCCCAGTTCCTCTATCGAGTCCAAGCGCATCACCCGATACAGCGCATTCTTCACGACAGAAAGACAAAGTCCGGATATCAGCCCGCCTGTGTCCACGTTTTCATTTTGCACCTGATGTACCTTGCTGTTCATCAATACGGTGCAATGATGCCCCAGATCCAGACAATATGGGGCGTGCACCGCCTTCTTCACAAATTCATCCATTGAGAGTCCCATGGACTCAGCAAAGGTTTCCAAAAACAAGCCGCAGCCGGAAGCGCAGGAACCATTCAAAACGATTTTCTGAATACTCCCCTTTCTGACGCGGATATACTTCATATCCTGTCCGCCGATATCCAACAGATCTGTAACCTCTGGGCAGAAGAAACGAGCTCCCTGTAAATGTGCGACGGTTTCCACTTCTCCGGTATCGATCTGAAAAGCCTGTTTCAAAAACGCCTCTCCATATCCGGTAATGCCGGATGCGGCGATGGAAATGCCCGCAGGCAGTGCTTTATACATAGCAAGAAGCATCGTCTTGGCTGTCTCAAGTGCGTCGGCCTCATTTTTCCTGTAATCCTCATAACAAATCCGTCCCTCTTCATCCACAAGAACCAGCTTGATCGTCGTAGAGCCTGCATCCATCCCCAGCCACAATCTAGCGGGCGGCTGCGGCATCGGCCTTCGGGGAAGTCGGAAACGTTGATAATAGCATCGAAAGCTGTCATACGCTGCCATATCCGGAAAGAGCGGTTCCAGTCGTTCGGCCGCCACTTCTTGTAAATGATCCTGATCCAGCAGTCTCTTCACATCCTGCCATGCAATGGGAGCAGCTTCCCGACCCAGCAAAGCCGCTCCCCAAGCACAATAAAGCTCCCCGTGCGTGACAGGAAGGACATCTGCCGAAGAGATTCCGATCGTCTGCAAGAAGCTACGGCGAAGCGCCGGCATGAAAGCGAACGGGCCGCCCAGAAGCGCCAGCTTCCCCTGTATCAGCCGCCCTTTGGCCAGATCAGAAAGCACCTGATTCACCACCGCCTGGAAAATAGATGCTGCCAAATCCGCTTTACCGACGCCCTGATTCATCAGCGCCTGAATATCAGTTTTCGCATAGACCCCGCAACGGGAGGCAATGGGATAGAGATGCACCCCTTTTTCTGCCAGCGCATTGAGCGCCTGGATATCCACACCGAAGAACGCCGCCATATGTGCCAGGAATGTTCCCGTCCCACCCGCACATTTCCGATTTGTTCTGAGATCCATCTCGCCATTTCTCTCGAAATACATCATCCGCGCATCTTCCCCACCCAGAGAAACAGCCACATCGACCTCGGGGTGAAACCTCCGCAAGGCCTCTGTCTCTGCCTGCACTTCATCCACGAAAGGGATCTGCAGTGCCGAAGAGAACTCAGCCGCCCCCTTCCCCGTAAAAGCCAGATGCAATGCCCCCTCGCGCACTTTCGCCATCAGCTGCCGCCACAGTATTCGGAGCGTTTCCCGCACGCGATAATGATGCGGCACATACGCAGAGTGCATCAGCTGCCCCCGCCCGGAAAGCACGACCACTTTGATGGCAGCGGAACCGATATCAACTCCTACTGAGATGGACTCCATGTTGGTGACCCCTTTCCTATAAAAAAGCTCTCAATAGACGCGCGCAGATTGGCTGTCTATTGAGAGTATTTTAACATATTTTGGTCAATCTTTACGGAAATATTGGAAGCGGAATGAAATCAGATGCGATCAACATTTCCTTAGAACTTGAACTGCGCAGAGATCGCATACGTTCTTGGCGCGCCGAGACCGATATTATTGTCACCGGCTGCATACCAGTAGTCTTTATCAAAGAGATTGTAGCACCACGCCGAAAGTGTCACCGGCTGCCTTCCGAAATGGGTATCCCAAGAAACCCCCAGATCCACCAGCGTCTGTCCGACTGTATCGCAATGGATGCCGGTCTTTCCCGCCCTATACGCCTTTTCATCTCAGACACGATCCCACCCATCATTCAATGGACAGGCCTTCATGCTGACAGAGTCTCCACTCTTACCCAAGAAATGACCGCCGGCAATTCCCCTTCCTGCCTGATCACACATGCTCTTTACAAAAGACTATCTCCTTCCATCCAATCCAGATATGCGACGCTTTATTATATCCGTCATATCTGCTGCTATTGCGCAGAGTTATAACAAAATCAGCGCAAGCAAAAACACCCGAAGACTATAGCATATAGGCTACAGCCTTCGGGCGCTTTCATTTGATAAGATTTCAAGAAAGCGCTTTTCCTTCTTCCACCCAGCTTCTCAATTCATGCATTTCATCCAGAAGTTCTGCATGTGTCAGCTTTTCATGCGGTTCATACTCGATAACGATGTCCGCGTCCTCGGTATATTTCCCTGCCCAATGCATGATCTGCTTTGCCATCATTTTATAGCTTTCCATAAGCCATACATTCCCTTCGGATCCGATGTCCGAGGTCGCCTTGATGTTCACATACGGCCCATGAAAGGGCAAGGGACATGTCATCTGCGGGACTTTGGCCGCCAAAGCCTGCCAATAGGCTTCATCATGTGTGAATGCGGTAAATTCAATGCCGAGATCAGGATCCTCGTTGCTCTCGATCCAGTCAGCAAATTCCGCAAAATGTTTCATTCCTACAATGAGATCACTGATGAAATATTTCATGACTACTCCTCCGGATACCCGATATTGGCTTCCGTCGCCTTATCAAAGAAATGCAGTGTATGCTGATCGACATTCCAGTAGGCTTGCGATCTTCCCTGCAGAATATCTTCTCGCATAATGGAGATGACATCCGTTCCATTGACCGTAAAATAATATCCCACACGGCTTCCATAATCTTCGTGATACTGAACGGTCACAGGGATACAGCTCTCTCCTGGCTCTGCCTCAGCAGGAAGATCCCGGTCGCATCCGCCAGCTGCGGAAGCGCGACGCCATAAATACTGTCTACGAGACCCATATCCGATAAGGTGATGTAGTTCGGAACCATGGTGACGGTAAACGGAATAAAGATCGTGCGATCAGAAGAAAATACAGTACATTTTTCCCCGTGAACGGAGAAAGTGTCGGTAGCTCATCAAATGCAGCCTTGATGGCCGAAGTCTTGGCGATCGCTTCTTTGATAGCCGGATCCTCTACGACTTCCTGACGAGGCGGCAGGTATCCGGTATTGATGGTCCACTGCTTTTATTTATTCTCTCAAGCACGAAAAAAGCCAGCACCGTGATCGGTACTGGCTTTCAGGCTGGTGACCCAAGAGAGATTCGAACTCCCGACACCTTGATTCGTAGTCAAGTGCTCTATCCAGCTGAGCTATTGGGCCATGTGGCAGGGGCAGAGGGACTCAAACCCCCAACCTACGGTTTTGGAGACCGTTGCTCTATCAATTGCGCTATGCCCCTATCTGTTTGATGGAAGTCATCATCCATGTGACTTGTATATAATAACAAATCTTTTCGGAAATTGCAAGGGGTTTTTGTAAATATTTTTGAAAAAAGATTTTGGTGCAAAGTTCAGGGGTCTCAGGAAAAAGGCGCAACGGGTCCTGTGAGGTCAATGGGGCGGTGCGGTGCGTAATAAAAGCACCGCACGGTCATACAGTATTCTTCCAAACGGAAATCCCGTTGAATTTTCTGAACTTTGCACCATCACCGATTTCTACTTCTTATCCACGGAGATGAGAAATTTTCGCGATCCGCGATTATTTAATATATGCAGTCGCTTTCAGCATGAACATGTTGTCCATCTTCTTGCCGCCCATATCTTTGGCGTTGAAGCCGTAGTTGGCTTCGACAAGGAGGCCGCGCATGGGGACGAAGGAGGCTTTGGCGAGGTAGAATTTCGCGCCGCCGTATTTCTTATCCGGAGAGTCGGTGCCATTCAGTGTCGCATCGAGCTTATCCGCAAAGTAGGCCGGCATTTTTCTTCCTCTCCAGTCGCTGTAGACATGTCCCATGTACTGGTCGACGATATCGTTGCTGGAGCCGCCGAAGTAGGTACCTGCCTGGCTGTAGACGTAGTCGACGCCGATGGAGAAGGACTTCGCCTTGAGGACATTCGCTTCGCCGTAATGGATGCCGTAGTTGTAGCTGTACGGACGTTCATTGTTCAGCGGAAGCTTTCTGAGGTTCTTGACGAATTCGCCCTGGACGCGAAGCATCGGGGTGACATTGTAGGAGCCGGCGAAGCCGTAGGCTTTCGCGATATGGCCGACAGGCCCGCAGGCTTCCATGCCGTAAGCGTGAGCTTCCCACTGGCCCGGTTTCTTATAAATATAGGAAGCGTAAGCGACCGGTACATCTTCGTCATCACCCCAGCCCATATGTACATTATCCATCGGGAAGTAGTTGTATGCGTAATCTTTATCGCCCATGGCTTCCAGCTTGCTGGCAAGTCCGCTCAATGTGGGATCTCCGGAAGCCAGCAGTTTGGCTTTCAGTCCATTTAACACCTGTACCTGTGAAGAGCCCGACATAGCATTAAAACCATCGATACCACCGAATGGTCTCAGCATTGTATTTACGCCATCCTCACCGTATTTTTTCGTTAGCACGCTAAGCAGTTCAGATTTCTTCAGCGCCACGCCATGCATCATCGGGCCGGTGTATGCGTAGTTGATATTGGTCGCACGGCCGAAGGCGAGGGTGAGGCGGCCGCCTTTCAGGTAGTCGCCGAAAGAAGCGAAGACGCCTTTGACTTCGCCGTCATAGGTGTAGCCGGTGACGCCCATCTTGACGGGGAACTGGCCGATGCCGATGAGGTTCTTGGATGGGCCGTAGGGGAGGTTTGTCGTATCCTGTTTCGGTCCAAAGTGGTAGGTGGTCCACAAGCGATTCAGGTGGAAATCACCATCGCCGTAGCCCGTGCGGAGCTTGGTCTGGCTCTTGTCCTTCGGATCGATGCGGTTCACGTCGTAGCTTTCTTTGCCATTCATGTCCAGAATGGTCTCGATCTGACCGTAGAGGTGAACGCGGTCATTCACGGGGGTGATGGTATTCAGGCGGACGCGGGTAGAAATTTCGTTGTGCTTTTGGACATTTCCTTTGAATACATTGTCATAGCGGTCGATGCTCTGGACGCGGAGCTCGGTAATGAGGTCGGTCGCACCACGCTTCTTTTCAAGCTCTGCGATGCGGACACCGAGGTCCTTGAGTTCATTCGCATACTGGGAGGAGAGCTGGGCGAGGGTCTCCTTCTGGGAAGCATTCAGTGTGTCTTCCTTCGCCATCAGGCGAGCGACGATCTGCGCGATCTCATAACGGGTGACATGCTTGTCTCCGCGGAAGGTGCCGTCCGGATAGCCGTCGATGACGCCCTCGTCGGAGAGCGAAGCGACTGCCTGATAGGCCCAGTCGTCAGCAGATACGTCGGTGAATGGATTCGCTGCGCTTACGGTCACTGCGGCGCAGGCGAAGCAGGATGCAATGGCTGCTTTCAAAAAAGCGTGTTTCATGGTTCCTCTCTTCTGAAATCGGAGCCGCTTTCCCCATGGTGCGCTCTCGATTTCTCATGCAAAAATGTAATATTAAAACTTACGGATATCATGTGTATTATTTTCTATTTACAAAACTAAAACATTATAGCGTAATATGTGGGAGAGTGTCAAGAGAGAAAGGGGTTCAGGTTGATGGGTTCAGGGTTAGCCCGTGGGGCGTGCCGTCCCTTGATTGCGTGTGAAAGCTCTACTCGCCAGTTAGGAGTGAGGAGTTAGGAGTGAGGAGTGGTGGGGGGGGGGGGGAGGGGAAGGGAGGGGG
>ERZ780075.404-NODE-404-length-20735-cov-7.136122_pt1 | contig 20735 bp, 21 predicted proteins | sample MGYA00511839_ERZ780075 | MGnify/ENA primary metagenome ERZ780075 (study PRJEB29588, sample SAMEA2155953) | human gut metagenome | biome: human gut; feature: human-associated habitat; material: faeces | place: Denmark | collected 2008/2010 ...
GAACGCATATAGTGCCGAACCGCTGTTCAGTTTAATCTGAGCGCCGGAGGTCATCTGAATTGCACCGTAAGCGCCGCAGACTCTGCCTGCGGTTCTTGTTGACGAAGCAAGCTGGGTTGCGTTGACATTGATATTACCGTAGCAGTTGATAACCGCACCGTCCGCCATGGTAAGACATGAGTACATGGTCGGGGCAGCATATGTCATTGTGCATTCGGGCTCGTCGCCGAAGGTGGCCGTATTGGCAGAATCGAAGGGAATCAACAGATTAACTCCCTTTGAAATCTTGTATGTGCCGGCGACAAGAATACCGCTGTGCGAGAGCACAATCTGCTTGCTCGAATCCGCCTCTGCGGCGGCATTTGCCTTATTCAAATCGGTGTAAAGATTGAAGCCGACCTGAAATACAGCCATTGACGAGCTGACAAAAACAGGGTAAACAACGGTATCGCTTTCAACATTCAGAGTTGTTGTACTGTTGTAATCGAAATATCCGTTGATTGCCGAGCTGTACCAACCGATAAAGTTATAACCCGTTGCAGGCTTTGCAACAAGCTTATATGCTACCGTTGAGGACTGCGTTTTGGCTGTGTCCTTTGTGATAGACTCACCGTTGACGGTATAGGAACCGTTGGTCGGTGCTTTAAAGGTGGTCGTGGCACTGACGTCAACAACAAGATTGATATTCGTAAGCTCAATCGACGTCGTTTTGTCGTTACCCTTACCGGATTTGATAACAACCTGAACCGTTTCACCGCTGCCCAAAGCTGCGGACGGCGCATAAGAGCCGCTGCCCGTAACGGTATTACCGGCAATGGTAACCGATCCGGTGTTCTCTGTGATTTTGTAATCAAAAGAAATATATCCGGCTTGACTTCTGGTGTTAGTGAAGGTAAGAGAGCCGCTCTGCGACTGCTTGAAAAGCGAGCCCTTACCGGTAACAGTGCCGTGCGCCACATTTCCGCCGCCGGTCCATGTGCCGTCACCCGCATAAGTTGCGGTAAGTCCTTCGGCGGTCATGTCCAGCGAACCCGACGCGGCACTTGCCAAAACAGTACCGGCAGGTATCATGGCGAGAAGCATCACTAATACCAAAAAGAGAGATATAATTCTTTTTGACACTCTTCTCATCGTTTTTGCCTCCTTTGTTTGCATTTTTCCAAACGATTATATATAAACATCATCACTTTCTCTTTGCTCATTGGCGGAAATAATCGGCAATGCCAAAACAAAGAACAGCATAAATCCGATCTCCATGCGCAAAGAGGAATTGTAAACCAAAAGTATCAGGCTTATCACCGAAAGTATAATGCTCATCTGACAAGCAAATTCGTCTGCCATTTCCAGCTTTTTCAGCTTTCTTGAAACGAAAAACGAAGCGACGAAAAATGAAGCATACAATGCCAGTCCGACAAAGCCTGTTTCCAAGAACAAAAATGCATACGAAAAATACGAATAGTGAACCGTTTGATGAGATTCGAAAAACGGCGTATTGAACATACTGAGCGACGAGCTGTCGCAGTTACCGAGGCCTAAGCCGAACAGCTTTCTGAAAAAGCCGGGCAAAAATCTCTGCGAGATAACGGGCAGGGCGGTAAATCTGCCGATGTCCTCATCGGTCGCATATCCCGTGTCGGTCAACGCCTTTATCAGGCTGTCAAAGGAAAGAAAATCCATAAAATCCTTATAAAGGACGGTAAGCAGTGTACTGAAAAGCACAACCAACACCGCACCGAACGCAAAGAACAATGTCTTTTTTATCGAATGCGCCGTCATGAAGCTTGCCATAAAAAGGATTAAAATAAACAAAATGAAGAACATCTTCAGCTCGGACAAGGTCGAAACAAGCAGTGACGCAACCGAAACAAATATGCATTTGCTCATCTTTTCCTCACCTCTCATAAAGGAAAGGATCGTTTTCGCAAAGACGATGCAAAGGAAAATCAGCAGGCTTCCGTTACAGCCCTTTGACGTGCCGAAAATTCCGCCGATATAGTCCTGACCGTAGCCTGAAAAATATTGAAGAATTACAACCGCAAAGTTTATGACAAATAAAACATCTAAAGCTTTGATCCAGCCCTTTGCGTCCTCCCAATCCGCAAGATATGCGAACGCAAAGAATGCAACGAACATTCTGGTATTATTCCTCAATCCCCATAAATAGTAAAACACCGATTGATAATTAAACAAATACCCGACGAGGGTAATGAAGAAGAACAGACCCACAATAACGACGAACGGCATTGAATAATTGTCTATCTTCGTGAAGCGTTGCGAAAACAGCTTCAGCAACAGCAAAACCAAGAAGCCGTCGCATAGGAACTTGATCGCATCGGGTATCGGCAACAGCTCCGTCAAAAAGGCCTGCGCAGCGGGGAAGAAAAAGATGAATAGCATCATCCACTCCGAGACGGTTCTCTTTTTTATATATAATTTTCCTGCTGAACTCTTATCCACAGAAAATCGTTCTCCTTAATACTAATTTCGTTTTAAAAATAAAATTATTTTGCAGGCAAAATAGCATTTGTGCTTTAGCAGTGTATAAAACAGGCCGAGCCTTTTATTATGAAGCTTTATAACGTCGGCCATTAGGCTTTTCCTGAGCACATTGCTTTTAAAAATCTTGTTTAACTCAGTCTGCTTTTCTTTCAAGGGTAATTCGGCGGCAACGATTTGCTTCATCGCCGTTATCGAATACATATGATACCTTGCGGTAACGTGATTTATAACCTGTCGCGAAAGATTGTTTTGTCGGGCAAGTTCGACGCACTTTATAAGAAAAACATCGTTCTGCTTTTGCCTGTCCGCCTTATAGGTGCGAGTGAGCGAATTGCTCCGCTTATAATAATAATACAGACTCTCTTTTATAATCGAAACGCTCTTTATTTGAGAGAAAAGCTCCAAAATAAAATAGGCGTCCTCGGAAATAATCTCTTTTTCGGATTTAAATTTCAGGTTTAATTCTTTAATTTTTGATAAACGGTACATCTTTCCGCACGAGCTTATTCCGAAGCCCATCGAATAGGTAAACATTCCGGGCAAGACCTCGTTTTGAACCTCGTCGCCGACAAAAAACGTTTTATCGGTTACAATCTCTTTTTCTGAGGTTCTGCCGTCGTCATACACGTCGCACAGGGCGTAAATCACAGCGTCGCTGTCATTTTTTTCGGCTGTCGAGACGCATTTTTCGACCGTTTTTGTATCAACGTAGTCGTCGCTGTCGAAAAAGAATATGTATTTTCCGCCTGCCGAGTCCATACCGCTGTTCCTCGCCATGCCCAGACCTGCGTTCTTTTTATGAATTACTTTAATTCTGCCGTCGGAGCTTGCCCAATTGTCACAAATCACCGCACTGCCGTCGGTTGAGCCGTCGTCCACCAGAATAATCTCAAGATTATCATATGTTTGACCGACAACAGACTGCACACACCTGTCCAAATATTTTTCAACATTATATACAGGCACAACAACAGAAACTAAGGGCATATCCGTCATAACAAAACTCCTACAATATATTACGAAAAGTCACCGATGCAATTATCCCAATCGTATGGAAGCACGGCTTCTCTCGTTGAACAATGCTCATCCTCCGTTGCGGATTTTATGAGCTTGTTCAATCCGTTTTCGTCAGCGCCGTTCATACGGTAAAATCCGGGCTTATTAATAAATTCCTTCATCTCGCCGAAGTCGGTTGTAATAACCGGCAGGTCGCACGACGCCGCCTCCAAACAGGAAAGAGGAACATCTATGCAATGTCCATCCTCCGTCACGGGGAAAAGATACACGTCGCTCATTTGATATATCTCCTCAATTTCGGGGATATACGAATCGAATATTTTTATATTGGATTTTTTGAGCAGTTTTTCTCTCAATTCCGAATTCTGTTCGTCCTTCGTCAATGTGCTCACTACCAAAAGCACCTGATATTCGGAATCTATATTCAACAGGGTCTGAATGTTCCTGCCCTCGTTCAGATGTCCTACATGAAGAACCAGCGGCTTTTCGGGATCTAACCCGTATTTTAGTTTTAACCGTCTTTTTTCGTCCGAGGTTACAGGCACGAATTTTTTCGTATCGACGCCGGTTTTTATGTATCTGATTCTGCCTTTGGGTACGATGCTTTTATAAAAATTTTCGGACTGCTTTGAAAAAACAATCAGGTCGGCTTTACTCAGTCTTATTAAAAGCTTCGATATACCTTCGGCATTGATTTTCATTGGCAGAATTACGTCCAAGCCGTTTCGGCACATTAAGGACATAACAAAAATCCTTATCGCCGTTGCAATCGGCTTCGCTGGGAACGGCACATACAAGACCTTTTCTTTTTTTTGCTTTATTATCGAACGAAGCTCGCCGTTTAACATGAGCTTATTCAATTCCATATGCCTGTCCGAAAGCTCGGATTTTCGCTCATATGTTATAACGAAAGTGCCGCCATGCGATTTTTTTAATCTTTTAATAAGATTATAGGTCACTTTTAAACAGCCTTCATCAACCTTTTCGGTCAATGAGTTTGAAATAATCAACATATTAACCTCAATCTATCTCTGCACAGCTTTTGTTCTTTCCGCACCCCTCGCAGGTCGAAAGAGCGTCAAGCTCCTCCTTGGACACCTTGCCGTCACGGAAATCCTGAACGATTTTATTCTCATACATCGAATACTTTTTCTTCTTGAAAAAGCGTAGAAATTTATGCTTAATAACCCAAGCGGCCGGCTTATAAATATACTTGTGCATGGCGGGCGAAACAGAGCCTATCATCCAGCAGTTGCGGTCGCAGTTTCTTACAAAGCTTCTCACCTTTTCCGCCTGCTCGCTGTTCCAAAGCTCCTCCCAGCTCTGCCTGTTCAGGTTTCCCATAACCTGCTTTTCCTTCGTACCGTTGCACGGCATGACATCGCCGTAAGGGTCGATAAAGAATGTGTCAAAGCTCATATCGCAGGGCAACAAGCGTTTTTGAGAGAAAATATAATTGATAAGTCCGTGATTGAAATACGCTCTGAACCACTTTTTGGGACTGTTGGAATCAAGCAAGCGATTAACGAGATCCTCGAAATTCTGCGCAACCGTGAGGCGATCCTTGATTATATTATTAGACTCAACAAAATAGAAGCTGTTGTGAAGCGACGCTGTTGCAAACTCCATACCGAGCTCGTCGGAAATATTGTAAAGCGGAACCAAATCCGCGGCGTTTCTGTCCTGAACGGTCATGCCGAAGCCAACGTCCTTCATGCCCATATCAACGAGCTTTTTGAGGGTTGTGTAGCCTCGGTTAAAGCCGTCGTCAAGGCCTCGGATTTCATTGTTCGTCTTTTCAAGACCCTCAATAGAAATCCTGATTCCGACCTGCGGAAATTCCTTGCAAAGCTCCACAATTCTGTCGGTGAAAAATCCGTTTGTGGATATTACAATTCGGTCGCTCTTTTTCAAAAGCTCACGAACAATATCTTTTAAATCGTCACGAATAAAAGGTTCGCCGCCCGTGATATTGGTGAAATACATTTCGGGAAGCTTTTTAATCGTTTCAATTGAAATTTCTTCCTCGGGCTTCGACGGGGCCTTATATCGGTTGCACATAGTGCATTTTGCATTACAGCGGTATGTTACAATTACCGTGCCGTTTAATTTTTTCGACATTCAATTCACCTTTTAAAATTATCATAGTAATCCTGAGCGACCTTTGACCATGTGAAATTGTCGACCGCATTTTTCCTCGCCTTCTGCTTCATATCCTTCAGATAGTCGGAGTCATTCAAAAGGCGTGTAATTTGAGCAACAGCATCGTCCTTTACGGCATATATGCTTCCGTCGCCGAAGGATGATAAAGACTCGGAACAAAGCACTACCGGAACTCCGGAGGAAATTGACTCAATACACACAAGAGCAAAGCCCTCGTACAAAGAATTAAAAATTGTTGTATCCGCAATATTGTAGATCTCGTTCATTTCCTCTCCGGGACTGAATGTGCCTAAATAAACAACCTGCTTTTCAACATTTTCTTCCTTCGCTGTGTTTAAAACTTCATGATAGTATTCCTGCGAAACAATATCTCCGGCGAAGACAAACACGATATTGCTGTTTTTCTTTAATAAAGGTGCAATTATTTTTACGGTTCTGCCCTGCCCTTTATTTTCATTGACGGAGCCAACCTGTAAAATCACCTTTTTATCTTTCAAGCCGAACTTTTCTTTAACCGTGTCAATTCGCTCACTATTCAGCGGAGTATAAATATCGGTATTAACACCGTTATTGATTTGAACGACCTTATTCTCTTCAATGCCAAGATTTTTGACGATATTCTTTTTCATTTTAGGATTCAAAACGAAGATTAAATCGGCGTTCCTCATTCCCTCGATTTCCTGAAAATAGCGTGCTTTCAAGGTGCTTTCGGCTTCTTCAAACGGCAACGACCATACGCCGTTGTGATTGGTGTACGCTATAACCGCCCTGTCCCGAAGCTCCTTTTTAACAAGCTTTAAGAAGAAAAAGATATTGTACTGATTATGAAAATGAAAAACCGTTTTTTGATCGGTATTCTTCAATATTTTCTTTAATTTTAAGGCAAGTGCAACGGAATAAACCACTCTTTTAACCTTATGTATAACGCCTAAGCTGACATCCGATTTAGAGAAAACCGACGGCACCTTAACCTCGGTTATCGGCAAGCTGTTCGGTGCTCTGTCCTCGGCGGAAATATCTACTGCCTCGACATCAATATTCATTTGCAAAAAGGCCTTCGTCAGCTCCTCAACCACGCTTTCGGTTGCCGCCGCAACCTTGGCAGGTATCGGTGTGTAGCCTGTGCCGAGTTCGTAAATCTTCATGTCATTCTCCGTAAATTTTAAATAGCTTTTGATAATATGTCTTAGGTGTTTCAAATTCAACAGATTTGCAATTTTCGGTGTAATAATCCGCATTTCGGATTACGGAATACAGCTTATCGGAAAGCTGTGTTCGGTTGCCGGATTCAAACAGCTCACCCGTTTCACCCGGCCGAATAAGCTCGGGAATGCCGCCAATATCGGCACCGACAACAGGTGTTCCAAGCAGCAGAGACTCCATAACGGAATACGGACAATTTTCATACCATTCGGAGGGATAAACGGTAACGGTCGCATTTGCAATGAGCCTGTTCAGCTCCTCCCCCGTTTTGAAGCCGACGTATTCGGCATTGGGCACTTTTTCGATCTCTTCAACCGCCTTGCCGAAGCCTGCGAAAACGAACTTAACCTCGGGCATTTGCCGAGCGGCCTCAAGCAAGGTCAAGGTGCCTTTATCCTTAGACAGATGACCGAATTCCAAAACATAGCCGCCCTTATTTGCGGAACATATCTCCCGCTTTTCGATAAAATTATGAATCACAACCGTTTTCTCTTTAAAACGGGGCTGTGTATCAAGCTTGCTTTTCAAAAAATACGACGGACAAATAATAGTATCGACATAGGAATACGCCGTGCTCAGCTTCCAAAAATAAGCGTCCGCCGTTGCCAAAATGCTCTTCGGCAGTGAATTCTTCATACACCTTGATTTGATGCAGTTCATATAGTTGCCCGTCATGCATTTTTCGCAAACATTTATATTTGAATCGAACAAGCCGTGGCTCGGACACACAAGCTGATAGTCATGCGCCGTGTAAATTATCTTTACCTTTTTGCCGACGGTTTTTCTGTATTTTTCAATCTCAAGAATAATGCTCGGTGTGAGATAAAACTGAATATTGTTAAGGTGAACAACGTCGGGCTTAAAGCTTTCCAAAACCTTTTTTATCTGCCGCCTTGCCTGACGTGAATAAATAATCTTAAACGGTGCCAAAAGGTTTTCGGAAATACCTGCGGTCAAATCCATATCGGGAGCATAAGCATTCGCACTGTTTCCGACAATGTTTTTTTCGTTTTCCAGTCCGAAATATTCGACCTCATGGCCGTTATCCTTCAAGGCTTCGCCGAGCTTGAAAACATAGGTTTCTGCGCCGCCCTTCGGGTACAAAAATTTATTAACAAGTAAAACCTTCATATTTATTCACCGTAATACAGCTCGAGCGTTCTCCGAGTAACCTCGTCCCAATTAAACCTGTTGCAGACATAATCGGACGAAACGGATTTGTATTTTTCAACGGCCTCGGAATCGTTCAAAAGCCGTTGAAGCTTTTCTTTCAGGTCGCCGACATCGCCCTTTTTAAAGGTAACGCCGCACTCTCCGATAACACTTTTACATTCATGAATATCGGAGGTGACGCAACAGTTTCCGTAGCTCATCGCTTCAAGTAAGCTCAGCGGCATCCCCTCCAAATCGGAGGGCAAAACATAGATATATGCGTTCGAATAAAGCTCCTCCAGCAATCCGCCCTTTACAAAATCGGTGAAAATTATATTGTCGCAGGCGGATTTTTTCAGCTCGTCGGCATATTCCGTGCTGTCGGATGCGCCGCCCGCAATGACAAGCTTCTTATCCGTATCAATTTCTTTAAAGGCTTCAATCAGATAATGTATTCCCTTTTCGGGAACAAGTCTGCCTAAATATAAGATGTAGCCGTCCTTTTCAAGGCCGAATCTTTCGGTTATTTCCTCGGCCGGCTTCAAAGCGTTTTTACTCACCCCGTTGGGTATAAAAACGGTTTTTCTTGAATATGTGTCCTCAAAATACTTTTGTGTATTCTCGCTCAGGACAATGATTTCATCGGCAAATTTTACCGCACATTTTTCACCGGCAAAAATGTAAAACGAGGCGAATTTACCCCATTTTGCACGTTGATGGTCAAGGCCGTGAACGGTTGCGACGCACCTTTTGCCGAACAATTTCGGAATCCAAAGCATGGCGCACGGACCCTCGGCATGAAAATGAACAACGTCGAATTTGCCGAAAGCGGCCTTCACGGCGGCAAAAAAGGACGAGGTCACAGCCGCCAATCCCTTTGCATCAACCGTAAAAACACGCTTTAGCTTTACTCCCTTATATTCGGTCATCGCCTTTTCGTCAAAATCGACTCCGCTGACATGGTGTCCTCCCCTGTTAAAGCAGGTAACATCGTGACCCATAGCAGCCATACGGGTAGCCAATTCGCCGACAACGATCTCGACCCCGCCCTCTCTGGACGGAATTCGTTTGTGACCCAACATGGCAATATGCAATTTTTCGTCCTTGCGCTGAGGCATTTACACACCCTCCATGTTCAAGACGGCACCGACGGTTTTAAATATAATCATCAAATCGGTTTTTACGTTTCTCTCTTCGATATACTTTAAATCCAGTTCGAGCCATTTATCAAAGGTCAGGCTGTTTCTGTTTGGCTGAATTTGCCAATAACAGGTGAGCCCCGGCACAACGCTCAAGCGGTTCCGCTGAAAATCGTTGTACTGCTCAACTTCCCTCGGAAGCGGCGGACGTGGGCCGACGAAGCTCATATCACCCTTTAGGATATTCCAAAGCTGAGGCAATTCGTCAATACAGGTTTTTCTGATCACCCGACCGACCCGTGTGATACGGGGATCGTTCGAAATCTTGAATGCCGGACCTTCCATTTCATTTTGATCAAGCAACGAATCCAACATTTGATCCGCTCCGGGCACCATTGAACGTAATTTATAAAACTTGAATACCCTGCCGTTTTTGCCAACTCTGTATTGGGTATAAATAGGAGACGCTCCCGGACTGTCGATAACGATCAAAAGCATTACAAACAGAATCGGAATTGTAAAAACAATTATACAAAGCAAAGAAAAAACAATATCAAAGCATCTTTTGACTGCGAGATAGACAGGCTTTTCATATATTGTAATTTCGGGCTCGGCGCTTTCGCTTTGTGAGCCGGAGGAAATGATATAACTGTTCTTGCCTTCCATACGCTCCTCCTGTTCTTTTTACTTCTTCTTGTAAAACAATTCAAAAACAATCTTATCAATCGAATCGGCGTCGGGGCGAAACTCCATCAAGCCGTCCTTGACGACCGACTCGCCCTCAAGGGTTTCGATTTCGGTAAATTTATACTGCGACAGCTTTTTCGCAATTTCCTGAAGCTGATTGACCGAGCGATCGGACACGATATAATCGGCAAGCTTTGAAGATGCTTCAATAACAAAATTGTCATCGTTTTCGATTTCGAGCATAGCCTTATCGTAAACTGCGGTCATATACTGTCTTTGACGCACCATACGGGTGCTGTTTGAGCTGTCCTCAAGTCCGTAACGTTCGCGCACATAGGTGAGCGCATGATCGCCGTGAAGCGTAACCGTTTCACCCTTTATGAGTGTGTCGTCAATACCGCTGAAATCGTCCAAAACAGTGACCTCAACGCCGCCCAAAAGGTCGTTCAAAATCGGCACGGCGTCCATGGTTATTGAAAGGTAGTGATTTACCTTAACGCCGTTCAAAAGCTCGGAAACAGCGTCGGCGGTGTTGCGACAGCTGACATCCCTGCCGTTGCCGTAGGTATGAGCCAAGGCGAGCTGTTTGTTGACCGTGCCAATCTTCTGACCGGCAACGCCCAAAACGTTCATATTAACCATTGTGTCACGGTTAAGGTGAACCGCCGTGAACTTTTTCTCACTGTTGTCAAAGACCAACAGCATCAAGAAGTCCGCCCGCTGATCGTTATTGTAAGAATCGTTATTAATTGCGTCCTCAAACTTATCAAGGCCGAGGATCAAAAACGATTCAACATCTTCGTTTTTCACATACTCGACACCGTTATATTCATAAACGGTATTCTCGGTTTTTTGCTCGGGGAAAATGCTTTGACGCTTTTCCCATAATTCCAAAAGCAAAAAAGCACCTGTTAAAAGAAACACTGCCAAAAGAGCGACGGCTAAGCCACGCATCAGCTTTCTTTTATCGTTCCGTTTTTTTCCCATAAAGACTCCTCTTTTTAAGCGGCCTGTTTCTTAGATTTCTTCCAAAGGACAACACCGGCAACCAGGGAAACGCACATTACTCCTGCCAATACGCCGATTTTGATTCCGTCCTCGATGTTACCCGTTGCGGGATTTTCCGCTGTGCCCGTATCGTCGGCAACATCGGAATTATCGACAACAATTGCAAAAGGAGAGAACTCCTTGATGGTAAATTCAAGATATTCGCCGTTGATTTTTGCGTTGTCAATCAGCTCCCACTCGCCGTTGTAATAGTGCAGGAGCGCAACAAATCTGTTTGCGTTGTCGTCCTTGAGCTTGATTCTGAAGCTGCCGTGCGGCTCATGGTGGGCGCAGTTCTCATAGTGAAGATCGAACAAATCGCAGACTGCCAAATTCCTGGTTGCGATGCCCTTACTCTGAGCGACGGTTGCCAGATCCTTGTTCAACTCGGTGAGATCACCTGCGGAACGGATTTCGTTATACGCTTTTACTATCATCGACTTGAGGTCGTTGTTCAGATCGTCACGGTGAGAATACGGTGTGATAACCAGTCTCGCCTTGCACTCCGGAGATTCCGATTCGTATTCAATGAGCTCGGGAGCGGATGCGGAACCCGGGCTTTTGATGAACGGTGCGGCAAATACGCCTACCGTAAGGATTGACGCTATTAAAATTGCAGTTAAAAAGGTTGATAATTTTTTCATAATAAAAATCCTTTCAAATAAATTTTTATTCAAAGAGTAATGAATAACCATACTCATTAAACTGTGTAACGAACTCATCGCCGAGCTTTTTGCGAATGAGCTCATATGCCTTACCCAAGCGTGGCGGACGGTTGCGAAGGTTGTGACAATCGGAGCCGATCGCATGAATGCCGCCCCGAGCGAGCATATCCGTCGCCTTTTTCTTTGTGAAAAGCTCATTGAAGAAGGATGCGTTCACCTGCATCAGGATTCCGCTTTCGTAAAGACGTTCCCACACGGAATCGCTTTCAAGCTTTAAGTATCTGTCGATGTGAGCCAGAATTACCCTCACCCTGTGAGTCACGGCAATTTCGGTCAATTCACGAACCGTATATTCCGTCCATTTACCCATCGGCATTTCAAGCAAAATCAGATTGCTTTCACCGATGCAGAGCTTGCTCAACGACTCCAATTTTCCGATACCCGGATAATATTTGACCTCGGCACCGCAGATTATACGGGGAATTTCGTCCCGAGCCGCTGAAAGCAGACTGTCGAGACTTTCCTGCCTGCGGGCTAAGAATTCATCAACCGTTTCATCGTCGGCGAAAAAATGAGGAGTTGCGATTACGGTATCCGCTCCCTGTTCACGCTGCATTTTCAAAAGCGCAAGGCTTTCTTCGATACTGCCGCTTCCGTCGTCGATGCCGGGCAAAATATGAGAATGCCAATCAATCATTTTCTATCACTCTTCGAGGAACCTTGATAGTATTTGTAGTATTTATAATACTTGTGCTTTCTGTATTTCTTGTAAGATCCGCCGTCGTTCTTCGATTCGTTCAAAATGCAGCCGAGAACATTGACGTTAGAAAGCTGAAGCTGTCTGAAGCAACGCTCCAATTCCTTCTTTTCGGTGTAGTCCTCACGAACGACGACTACCATACCGTCGATAAGTGAGGCTATCGACAATGCGTCCGAAACGATGTTGACGGGCGGCAAATCAATGATGATATAATCGAAGCTTTCACGAAGGCTGTCGAGGATAAATTCCATTCTGCGAGAGCCGAGAAGCTCCGACGGGTTCGGCGGAATTTCTCCCGAGGGCAATATGTACCAGTTCTTCAGCAATGCCGAACGGAAATCCGGCATATGAGCACCGTGACCCATCAAAAGGTCGGTAAGACCCGGTGTGGATTCGATGTTCATTTTCTTTGCGATTGAAGGAATTCTCAGGTCGCCGTCAATAAGAATAACCGGATCGCCCTTTTCGGCGAGAACATATGAAAGATTGACTGCGGTCGTGCTTTTTCCCTCTCCTCTCATCGAGCTTGTTACGCCGATAATCGGACACTTAACGTCCTCGGGCAGGGTAAAATCAAGGTTTGTTCTGAGAATTTTATACTGTTCAATGGCTGTAAATTCAAGGTTCTTGTGCAGAGTCTTTCTTGAATCCTTTTCGGTAAAAACAGCGCTTGTTTTATTATTTTTAAATAATCCCATGTCTATATACCGTCCTTATGAATTCTTCGAGGTTTTCTTTTTGGCGCTGTAGTAGCCGTACTTTTTCTTGTCCGAGCCTAAAAGATCGGGAACCTTCGCCAAAATCGGGTAGTCATAAGTCTGTAAGATGTACTCTTCGTCGTGGATAGTGTCATCCATCAAGGCTCCGACGGCAATCGCCAATGCCGAAAGCAACACTCCCAAAATCAGACCGACGGCGGTATATTGAGTTATGCTCGGTGAAACCTTTTCAAGGTTCGGCACTGCGGCATCGACAACCTCCATGGAGGCGCCGTCAATAATCTCCGATATTCTTACGGGAAGAACCTCTGCGATACAGTTTGCAATCTTTGCGGCCTCGTAAGGGTCGTTGGTTGTAACGTCAACCCTCATGATTTCGGTATTGTTCGACTGGCCGGACTGAATTTTTTTGCTCAACTGCTTATACGAATACGGAACATCGGCCTCTTCAATAACACGCTCAAGGGTCGAGCGGTTGTTGAGAATCTCGCCGTATGTTTTAACAAGGCTCTGTGCGGCGGTGATTTCGGAGGAGCTGATGCTGAAGCTCGTGTTGCCCAACGAAAACGAGCTGTTGTTGACATAAAGCATTATTGATGAGGAATACTCCGGCTTGATTAAAAATGCCGACACGGAAAATCCGATTCCTGCGGCAATTATGCCTGCCAAGACAATCAGCCATATTCTCTGCCAAAGGGTTTTAAAAATATGTACTAAGTCGATAGTATAGTATTCCCTGACCGGTTTGTTGTTTTTCTTCATATAAAATTCTCCTTGATTACCAAAAGCTTATTCCAAAATGTAAATTTTTTGTAAACTTATAGTTAACGGCTACATGCTTTCGGTGGCATCGATCACAAAAACGATATCAACATTTGTATCGATCATTTGACCGTCGCTGCCTAGCATATCCTGAAATAAACTGCCCATGTTTGTCATACTCCTTATTCTTTGTTTATCAAATCGCAGTTTTCTGGGTTTTCCCAACTGTTTTTGAAAATCTTTTGCTTACTAAATTACTCCATAGAGGAACTTTCGAGATCATCAAGATGTTGAAGTTCATTTCGAATCCTTGTTTTTCCTAGGAAAAAAGTGATAGCATTTACCGCTCCAATAATCAAGAACACAATGCCAACAACTGAGGATACTTCACCGCCTGTAAACAGTAACATGGCAACGATAATAAAAAAGATTGTTAACACAAGGTTGACTTTCACAGCTTGCTCTTTTTTCTTTATTTCTTCGTGCCAATCTTCTGTGTTTCTGAATTTATATCCGCAATCATTGCAAATCCAATAATTTCGATTTTGAGTTTCAATTATTGTTCTTTGCCGCTGTCCCAACGCCCCAAGAAGCCATCCCCCGGATCCAAACAGCAAGGAACCTAAACAACCTTTTGCGGGAGAATAACCATTTCCTATTGTTCTTGCAGAGGTTGCTGTCTCCACTATAGCCTGCAAATGATTTGATTTGCATTTTGGGCAACATAACCGTTTTTGTTTTGGAGAGGCTACGACTTCATCATAATGCATCATCGCATCTGCGATTGGATTAAATGATTCAACCTCATTTTCGTTAAACGCTCTACCAAATTTACAACAAAACAATACTGATAAATACAGAAGCTACTCTTTTAAGTCCCCTTTTCATGTCTTTTCTCCTTCCTGCTTTTTATTAAATTATAATTAGCATATAGTATTTATAATCGTTTATATAATAGCACAACAAATCATTTCTTGCAAGTAAATTTTACTTGTATTTTTGCTAGTGTATTTTATCTAAAATATACAATAAAATTTACATGAGGTGATACATATGTTTAAAATACAAAGAAATTCAATCATCAAGCAAAACAATCAGAATGCCTGATCCACTTATTGAAAAGCTACAATCTCTTGCAGATAAAAACGACATCTCCTTTAACAACCTTGTAGTTCAATGTTGTGAGTATCGGGATGCGGATTTTTCTATTCGTTTTAAATGTGACTAAGCCGAACCGCTTATTTGCTCAAATTCTTCCGATCCACCAATGTATCTTTTAATTGCATAGCAATATCAGTGCCTACAAGACGCAATACATTTGACTCCGCCGAATCATAGCCTAAAAAATTAACATTGCCGTACCAAACAATTCGATTATCAATTACAACAAAATTTTGATAGACATTGGGCTTGTGAGTTAAACTCACTCCGCAACTTCTTAGTAAAGTAATGCTATCCTCCATTGTTTTTTTAGCCGAATCTTTTAGTTCTGTAGGTGAGACTGTTATCATCTTCACGCTTGTTCCGAAAGAGATTGCCTTTGACAAATATTTCACAATTCGTCGAACAGCAGTCTATCTCAAAACCGGACTGACTATAAGAATTTCATCATGCGCCGACATTATATCTTTGCAGAAAACGTCAGAATATTTTTCATTGTTGTAAATTATTTCGGGAGCCGAATTCTCTTTACCTTCGGTTCTGATTTTATAACCTATCGAAGCATAACCCTTTAATCTTTTTTGATACATTCTTTCGAGAATCGGTACATGTATATCTACATAATCATAAATTCGAACATCCTTTTTGCCCGGATAATCTCTGTGAAGCCGTCCTGCATACTGTGCAACTTTGCCTTCCCATGAAATCGGTAAAGCCAAGAAAAGCGTATCCAACCTCGGAAAATCAACCGAAAAGCTGTTTTCCTTGTTCGTAATCTTATTATTTGTCTTGACAAGAGTATTGTCGATTTCCTTCCACTCGCCATTGTCATCATAATGAATAGGCTCAGAAGTAATGACCGCCGTATAGGAACCGTCTCTTCTCTCAAAGACCTTTGTGTTTTCGTCTCGTTTGTCAGTCACTTCGCCGACAATCGGTGACTTTTCTTTTTTATCGGACTCAATCTCAACCGTTTTCATAAGCTGAGTTTCATTAAATTCCTGCGCAAAAACCGTCATAGGAAGAATTCCAACAATCATTATAACCGTCAGAATAACCGCAATCACTTTCATAGAAATACTGTAATTTTTCATATTAACCTCACCTTAAATACATCCTCAATAATCTTAACACATATAATAGCTCAAAAATTAAATGTCTATATCATCTTAAGGCTTCCTTTAAAGTAATTAAAAGATATCGTACAATTCAAATCATTCTAAAAAGCACCACTATCACCTCCCAATTCTCTAATTTAAATATACCTTTATATGATATGTTCTGTCAATATATATTTATAATAAAAGTATTTACAATAATGTCATTTTGGTTTATTATATATAAAAAACGGAGTTGGTATGATTGAGTAAAAATCAAGAAAACTTCAAAAGAGGATGTACCGAAATACTTGTACTCTATCTGTTAACCAAAGAAGATCTTTACGGTTATCAGATTACACAACTGTTTAAAGAAAAAAGCAACGGCCGTTTCACCATGCTTGAAGGTACCCTATATCTTATCCTCTATAAATTGGTAGAATTAGGTTACTTGTCAACTTATTCAAAAACAGTCGGCATTAAGAGAACTCGTAAATATTATCACCTTGAGCCCTCCGGTCAGGAATACTTAAACCGAATTTTAAATGAGTACGACGAAATAACCAAAGGCATTGCCATGATACTCGACAGGGAGGTTCAGAATTATGAGCAGGATTAACAAAGAAATTGATGAGTACATTGCAGAAATAAAGAAGAATTTAATTTGTTCCTCATCTCAAAAAAATACAATCATAAACGATTTACGAAACAGCATTGTTAACTTCGTCGAAGAAAATGATATTGATGATATCAATAAGGTGTATGCCCAATTCGGAACTCCTGAGGAAATAGCGAATCAGTCAATTTCCGATACAGAACCGCAAAAAATCAAAAAGAATTATAAACATCACAGAGTTATCATTATCGGTGTTGTTGTCGCAGTTTTGATTATTGCAATTGTAATAATATGGGCAGCTCTTGACGGACATAAAGCAGTTGATGGTTATTTTGTTGATTCGTTAGAATCAATTGAAGCGACGGTTATAAATTCAAGCACTCAAAATATCAATTAAGGAGTAAAAAAATGAAAAAATAATTTCAATAGTTTTATTAGTTCTTATGTTTGTTATTACACTAGGAACCTATGCATCGGCTGTATCAGAAGCCAACGAGGCAACATACACTACATCCACCACATATTTTGAAGACGGTTCATATATTATTACAACCATTTTCGAAGAATCATCAATCACACGCGCTACTTCATCAAAAACAGGACAAAAAACAGCAACCTTTTATAACTCGGATAATGTTGCACAGTGGTCTGCAACATTAAAAGGAACGTTTACATGCAATGGAAGTTCAGCAACATGTACCGCTTCAAGTATAACGCATAAGATATATTCTTCCAATTGGAAAATAGCATCTGCAAGTGCAACGAAAAGCGGCAATAAAGCAACAGGTAAAGCAACCGCAAAAAGATATTTAATCGTTCCCGTGCAAACAGTTGAAAAAACTATTACATTAACCTGTAGTGCATCCGGAGTTTTATCATAAATTTATCTATAAGGACTGTCGCCTCGAGAAAAACTAACCAATATAAATAATGACTATTTAAAAATAACCCCGTTGAGATTGCAATTTATTGCTTTCCCGACGGGGTTGTTAAATTAAGAATATCTTAATGTTTTTATATTTAAGTCATATTTTTCAAATTGAAACCTCCGTTTGCAATGCATTGCCACATTTCATTGTAAGCAGAGGTTCCTTTTTACTTTTTCTGTATTATTTCTTTTGCAAATGACCTTTTAAAAGCCGAAAAGGTCAAGTATCAATTGCATAAACGGTATGTGATTTGCGCCACCGCGGCACAGAATATCCAAATGTGAATCCCTGCGGTATAGCACCAGTCTTACTGTCTTTTGAGCAATCGCATTATTATTGCTGTCAAAAAGCGTAGCCGTCATATCAGAGCTTCTGCCAAAGAATTTTTTATTGGTAACATGACCGTTTTCGCTTATCTGCATATATTCGGAGTTTTTGCTTGTCCACTTTGCCTTTGCATAATCAATATCCGTATCAAAGTCCATGTCTAAGGAAACCGCTCTGTACGATTGAGCCCATTTGAGCTTGGCATAATAATGGTCGGAAATTATATTTCCATTCACGGTTACATTGATTGCAGACTCTTTTTCGGGTATTCCGAAAGAATTGAAGTGAATCGTATTTCCCGGGTCAAAGCTTTCATCTGTATATCCGAGGGTAATGCTGTTCCACTGTTCCCGGCTTCCCGAATAATAAATATTCATATCGGGGCAATTTGTAAAGGCATTGTCAAGAATAGCGGTAACACTGCTCGGTATGCTTACGCTTTTAAGCTCGGTGCAAGAATTAAACGCTAACATTCCAATGTATGTCACGCCATTAGGAATTTTCAGGCTTTTAAGGCTATGGCAACCGGCAAAAGTAAACTCTTTAATTTTCTTTAAATTATTGCCAAACTCAACGCTTTCCAACCAATCGCAATTCTTAAATGTTCCGTTTTCGATATCCGTTATTGCATCGGGTATTTTTATGCTTGTAATTCCGCAATTTTCAAAAGCCTCGCTGCCGATTTTTGTTACACTTTCGGAAAGCGTTACCTCTTTGAGTACGGAACAATCTTTGAACGTACCTCTGCCGATACTTGTCAGGCTCTCGGGGACATTGATTTCTTTAAGCATTTGACAGCCGTTAAAGGCATAATCATCAAAACTTGTTACTCCGTCGGGAACAGTTACACTGTTCAGTGCCTTGCAGTCTTCAAATGCTTTTTTGCTGACGGTCGTTACGTGACTCGGAATAACAACGCTTGTAAGACTTTCACATCTACGAAAAGACTCCGCTTCAATACTTGTTACATTTTTCGGAATCTCTATACTCTGAAGTGAGGTACATTCTGAAAAAATGCCCCAGGAAAGCTTTGTTATACCGTCAGGCAGTTTAATTTTTTTAAGATTACTGCATTTTGAAAATGCATAAGACTCAATGCTTGTAACGCTATTCGGCACATTTATACTTTCAATCGCAGAACAGCCCGAAAATGCACTGCCCTTAATCGTTGTTATACTGTTCGGTATCGACAAGCCTACAAGCTCTTTACACCCGAAAAACATATTGTCGGGAATACTGTTTATATTCTTTGACAATGTTACGTTTTGGAGTGCGGCACATCCGCTGAAAATACCGATTCCGAGGCTTGTCACGCTGTCAGGAATTACAATACCGTCAAGTGACGTACATTCACTGAATGCATAATCGTCAATCTTCGTCACCTTATCGGGCATTGTTACCTTTTTAAGACCCGAGCACTTAATGAATGCGCTTTCACCGATAATTACTACGCTGTTTGGTATTGTTACATTCAGAAGTCCCATACATCTGTAAAAAGCACCGTCGCCGATACTTGTTACGGGATATCCTTTTATCTCCGACGGAATTACCAGGTCACCTTTAACAGAGTTATCGCATCCGATTATCGTCACTTCACCGTTTTTAACGGAATATTTTAATGCGTCTGTGTTGTTAGCCGCAAAGCCGTTAACAGTCAGTACAGGGAAACCCATCACAAGAGTTATTGCCAAGGATAGAAATTTTTTAAAAATTCTGTTCATTGAAATTATCCCCTTTTAAAAATTGTTTCTCATTATTTAAGCGAACCAATCCATCCGATAAGAGGCAGACCGCCGTATATTAAAATAAAGAAAAACGTAAATACAGAGTTAATAAAACCAACTGCGGCTATTCCTTCGGCTGCTGCCATCCATTTGGGAACAACTAACACAAGGCATTTTGAGCTTGCACCGCTTTCATCAGTCAGTGTAATTTCCGCCACACCCTTTTTATGTGAAGTGATAACCAAATCTCCGTCATCCTTTATCGTCACAGAAGCAACTCTTTCATTAGAGGATTTAACGGTATAGTTTGCATATGCCGTTGCTCCGTTCGGGATAACACTTACCGAAGCGACGCATTGCTCACCTTTGATGAGCTGAAAGACTCTGTTCCCTCCGTCAATCACAATTTCCTCGGGTTTTATTTCGGCATTATATGAAATCAAGAAGTTATATCCCTTATCAGCTTCGCATTTGATTCCGTAGATTTTCCCTTTTTCAAGCGTCAGCGTCAGATCAAAGTTTTTATCTTTTTCGTATCCGTTATTGTCATTTTCGCCTATAAGTCCGTTTTCGTAATAGATTTCAATTCTCGGGTCAATCGTATCGGGAGCTATTGAGCGGAAATTGTATTTACCGCTGTTTTCGGGAACAAAAAGGAAATAACTGCCGCCCTTTTCAACTTCGTTGCTGCCGATTTTTGCTACCGGCGCATCAGACCTTTCAATGGTAAACTCAGCATTAACCGTTACACTCTCTCCGAGCTTTACCGACCCGTTCGCTGCAAAAGCAACTACGGAAATTGAAAATGCCGTAACCATAGCAAAAAGAATACTTAAAGCTTTTTTCATAACCCTACTCTCCTTAGTAGTTAATTTTAAATTGGAATCCATTATTTGGATCGTCAAAATGCAAGCATCCTACATCACCAGATTTACAAAATCTTTCTGCCATTCAAATTATTCAAAAAAACCACAAACATAACCTCCTATTCCTCTTAATAAAATATACATCATCAAATATATTTTGTCAATATATATTTTCAGCAAATATATAATTTATATAATTAAT
>ERZ780075.415-NODE-415-length-20420-cov-3.834520_pt1 | contig 20420 bp, 19 predicted proteins | sample MGYA00511839_ERZ780075 | MGnify/ENA primary metagenome ERZ780075 (study PRJEB29588, sample SAMEA2155953) | human gut metagenome | biome: human gut; feature: human-associated habitat; material: faeces | place: Denmark | collected 2008/2010 ...
TCCTGTGCATTACTTCTCGATTTAAAAAATCTTGGCTTTGGCGGAAGAAACTTTTCACCGTAAGAATTTTTTATGTACTCGGTTACCTCTTCAATTGCAACATTTGAAATTCTGAGTGAGTCTGTTCTCATATAAGTGATAAGACCGGTTGCACCCATACCTTCGATATCAACACCTTCGTAGAGTTCCTGAGCAACCTTCATTGTTCTTCTCGACTGGAAACCGAGTTTTCTCGATGCTTCCTGCGGAAGTTTTGATGTTATAAACGGAGGTGCAGGAGATTTCTTTCTTGTACCGTTCTTAACCTTTGTAATTACATACTCGGCATTTTGAAGATCAGCCTCAATTTTATCAGCCTGTTCACCGTTGGTAATCTTAATCTTACCGTTTTCATCGGAATATAAAGATGCAGAAAAAGATTTTCTGCTGCCCTTTGGGATGAACTTTGCATCAATCGACCAGTATTCCTCAGGCTTAAATTTTCTGATTTCCTCTTCCCTGTCAACAATAATCCTTACAGCAACAGACTGAACTCGTCCTGCAGAAAGACCTCTTCTGATTTTCTGAGAAATAAACGGACTGAGTTTATAACCGACAAGTCTGTCAAGAATTCTTCTTGCCTGCTGAGCATTTACAAGGTCAATATTAATTGATCTCGGATTGCTCATACCGTTTGTAACACCGGATTTTGTAATTTCATTGAATTCCACACGGTTAGTTTCATCTGTGGGTAAACCGAGAATATAGGCAAGATGCCAAGAAATTGCCTCTCCCTCACGGTCAGGGTCGGTTGCTAAATAAATATGCTCGCTTTTTTCAGCGGCTGATTTTAAATCATCAACAAGTTTTTCTTTTCCTTTTATAATTTCATACTTTGGAGCAAAGTTCTTTTTTATATCAACACTTAATCTTGATTTAGGCAAATCACGGACATGACCCATTGAGGCAACAACCTCGTAACCGCTACCAAGGTATTTTTTTATTGTTTTTGCCTTAGCAGGTGACTCAACAATTACTAAATCTGACATATGTTTTCACTGCCTTTCTGCCCTGTTATGTGTAAAAGGGCAACGGAATATCGGATAACGAATAAGAATATTCGGTAAATATCATTTTAAAATATAATTTCTTCCCTGTAATGCCGAAACAAGATCTTTCATTTCAAGCATCGTAAGTGCGGTAAGCACCTTAAACACAGGGATTTTCAAATCAGCTGAAATTTTATCTATATGAACAGGCTCATTACCGATGTATTCATATACATCCTGAGCTGTTTTTGGCAAATTTAAGTTTTCTTTATGAACAGGTTTTTGCACAACCGTTTCTGATTTTTCTGATACATACGGCACTGCGGTTTTAGCCGGCTGCTGATCATTTTGTTTATTAACATAAATTCTTGCAGGAGCTTGTTTTCTTATACCTTTAACAGGAAAATTGCCCGTATCAGCAAGAGAAATATTGTCAATATCAAATTCATCATCAGTGGTTGCATACAGGCTGTCAAACTCGCAGAGTATGTCCATAAAATCGGTAACGGGTATTGCAAGACCTTCTTTAATAAGAGCGTTTGAACCTTCATTCTGAGGGCTGTTATTTCCGAGCAGAGCAAAAATTGTTTTGCCTTGTTCTGCGGCAAGATTTGCGGTAATAAGCGAACCGCTCTTCTTTCCCGCTTCCATAACAAGCAATCCGTCCGATAAAGCGGCTATAATCCTGTTTCGGGCAGGAAAATAGTAATTCCTCGGTGTTTCATCAGGCGGATACTCTGTAATGACAGCACCTCTTTTTGGAATTGTACTTCTAATATCTGAATTTTCCCTGAGATATGAACAATTAAGTCCGCAACCTCTGACACAAATTGTAATTCCGTCCGTAGCAAGTGCGCCTCTGTGTGACGCACCGTCAACACCTAATGCGCCTCCGCTGACTATAATTGTTCCGTATTTTGAAAGTGCATATGCAAAACGGTAGGAATTTTCTATTCCATACTTAGTTGCTCTGCGAGTACCGACAATACCGATTGAAAAAGTATTGTCAATATCAGGCATGACACCGTTTACATATATGAGAGCAGGAGGACATTCAATATTGTAAAGACATTTCGGAAACAATTCATCGTCAATGCATAATATCGAATAATTGCATTCGATACATCTGTCTACGATTTTCTTAGCGTCGTCAAGACCGGTTGAAGAAAATCGTTCAATGTCTTTTTGTGAAAAAATTCCGCAAAGACGCCACTCCGAAATACCACCGTAATAAAAGGCAGACACATCGGAATACATTTCGGATATTCTCTTTACCTTTGGATTATTATAGCCTATCGAAAGTGTAATCCAAATCCAGTAACAGGCATTACGCGAAATCATTTCATCATTTCCCACATTATTATTGACGCCGCAACGGCGGCATTAAGCGACTCGGCTCTTCCCTCCATAGGAATAGTAATTTTATGTTTACAGGCACTTATTGTTTCTTCTTTAAGACCGTTTCCTTCATTACCTACTGCAACGATGCAAGGCGAAACAAAGGGAGTCGTTGTAATCTTATCAGCCGACGCCGATACGACCGCCGCATAAGATTCAAGTTCACTGTGTGCATTCAGATAACCTGAAATTGTATCCGACACAACAAACGGAAGTCTGAACACTGCCCCCATACTGCCTCTTACAACTTTAGGACTGTAAATATCGCAACAATCGGCAGAAAGAACGATACCGGTAACATTCAGAGCCTCAGCCGTTCTAAGAATTGTACCTAAATTGCCGGGATCCTGCAGATTATCGAGTGCCAAAAATTTGTCACCAGTCTTTATTTTATCAAAACAAGCAGTTTTGTCAAGTGCTTTTATTACACACAGAAATCCTTGAGGCGACTCTGTATCACACATCTGATTAAATATCTTATCAGATACAATGAATGTTTTGTCGGAATATTTTTGCAGTTTTAAAAAGTCATCCGCATATTTCTCACTGGCCTTTTCACTTGCGAAAAAGGTGTCAATACATGCCTTACTGAGCATTGCATCCATACAAATGCGAACACCTTCAGCAATGAAAAGTCCTGATTCACGCCTATATTTTGCACTTTTTCTGAGCTTTACGGCATTTTTTATATTAGAATTATCTTTACTTGAAAGTATAGTCATAAAACCATCCAATTTTCTGTAAAAAACAATTGCGTTTGGGATAACCCAAACGCAATTACAAAGTAAGTTAAATTAAGCGTTCTTAGCCTGTTCAACAAGTGAAGTAAAAGCAGCAGGGTCTGAAATTGCAATTTCAGAGAGCATCTTACGGTTAAGAGCAATGCCAGCCTTCTTCAAGCCGTTCATGAAAGTTGAATAATTTGTGCCGTTAGCCTTGCAGGCAGCCGAAATACGAGTAATCCAAAGACGACGGAAATCTCTCTTTCTCTGCTTACGACCGATATATGCATAATTGCCGGACTTCATAACAGCCTGTTTAGCCATTTTAAAGTGTCTTGATTTTGCACCCCAGTAACCCTTAGCAAGCTTTAATGTCTTTTTTCTTCTTTTGCGAGTCATCATCGCACCTTTTACTCGTGCCATTATATATTACCTCCGTTTATGTTAGTTAGTAGTCCTCAATGATTATTTGTAAGGAATAAGACGCTTGATCTGAGCTGTGTTTGTCTTATCTGCAGCAACAGTCTGACGAAGACCTCTTTTACGCTTTGTTGTCTTCTTGTTCAAGATGTGACTTTTGTTAGCGTGAGCACGGATAACCTTACCATTCTTAGAAAGTTTGAATCTCTTTTTGGCACCGCTGTGAGTTTTAATTTTAGGCATATTAGTATCCTCCTTAGCTTTAATTACTTATTAGTCTTTGGTGCAAGAAACATAAGCATATTTCTGCCTTCAAGCTTTGCAGGCTTTTCGACAACAGCTGTTTCACTGCAAGCATCAGCAAATCGTTTCATTGTTTCAAGACCGATTTCAGGGTGTCCCATTTCTCGACCTCTGAAACGAATTGAAACCTTAACCTTATCGCCGTGTTTGATAAACTTCAGAGCATTATTAAGCTTTGTATTAAAATCGTGCGTATCGATATTAAGAGAAAGCCTTACTTCCTTGATATCAACAACTCTCTGATTTTTTCTTGCTTCCTTTTCCCTTTTAGCCTGTTCAAAACGGTATTTTCCGTAATCCATAATTTTGCATACAGGAGGATTGCTCTGCGGAGCAATTTTAACCAAGTCGAGGTTCTTCTGTTCTGCCAAATCAAGTGCTTCTTTAGCTGACATAATGCCAAGCTGCTGACCATCAGAGCCGATAATTCTCAACTCTTTGTCACGGATTTCTTCGTTAATCTGAATTTCTTTCTTGCTGATGGGTAAACACCTCCAAAGTCTCATAAAAACAATAAATGCGGACAGAAACACTCCGTCCGCATAACAATACTAAAAAACTTCGGTATTGACCCGTGCAGACGGCACCCCACAGGTGAAAGCATCTCTGCTTTGCTTTATTTTACCTGACTATTATATTACATATACATTTGTTTGTCAAGCGTTAATTTCGATAAAATAAAATTTATTTTTTCAACTTGCTACTGCAATTTGCGATATTTAAAATTTCTTAAAAATTAAAACTCGAAATTCGGTCAAACTGAATTTCGAGTTTTCTGCAAACCGAGAGCAGAGAAGTCATTCTCTGCTCCGATTATTATGCTTTGTACGCCAAAATAATTATTTAACCATGCTTGCAACTTCTGCAGCAAAGTCATCCTGACGCTTTTCAATGCCCTCGCCCTTTTCAAAGCGAACGAATTTCTTGATTTCGATAGAACCGCCAAGCTCCTTAGCAGTATTCTGTGTGTACTGCTTGATGTTGATCTTATTGTCCTTAACGAACTCCTGGTCAAGAAGGCAGTTCTCCTTGTAGAACTTACCAATCTTACCCATAACAATCTTGTCGGCAATCTGCTCCGGCTTACCTTCGTTGATTACCTGCTGACGCATAACTTCTTTCTCATGCTCGATGATTTCTGCAGGAACTTCACTCTCATTGAGGTAAGGAGTGTTAAGAGCTGCAATCTGCATTGCAACATCCTTGCCGTATGCAACAAACTCCGGCTTTGCAGCGAGGTCTGTATCAAAGTTAACGAGAACGCCGATCTTACCGCCTGCGTGTACATAAGCAACACAAGCACCTTCCATACGCTCAAAACGACGAATCTGGATATTCTCGCCAATTGTGAGAACCTTTTCCTGAAGCATTTCAGCGATTGTCTGCTCTGAACCTGTTGCCTTGAGTGTGAGGAGAGCCTCAACATCAGCAGGGTTCTGTTCGATAATTGTGTTAGCACAAGCCTTAACAAAATCCATAAATGAATCGTTCTTAGCAACAAAGTCTGTTTCAGCGTTAACTTCTACAACAACACCTACTGAAAGGTCATCGCTTGTGCAGGCATATGCAACACCCTCTGCTGCAACTCTGCTTGCCTTCTTAGCCTGCTTAGCAAGTCCCTGTTCTCTTAAAAAGTCAACTGCTTTATCCATATCGCCATCAGCATTAGTGAGTGCCTTCTTGCAATCCATCATGCCGCAGCCTGTTTTTTCTCTTAATGCTTTTACATCCTGAGCTGTAAATGCTGCCATTATGAAAACATCCTTTCAAATAAATTTATATAAAACGGGGTTATAATCACAACTGATTATTCAGCTGTCTCTTCCTCAACAGCTGCAGCGCCCATGCGGCCCTCTCTGCCTTCGATAACAGCGTTAGCCATTGCACCTGCAATAAGCTTTACTGCACGAATAGCGTCATCGTTACCAGGGATTACATAGTCAATCTCATCAGGATCGCAGTTTGTATCTACGATAGCAACGATCGGGATATTGAGCTTCTTTGCCTCTGAAACGGCAATTCTTTCTTTTCTTGGATCAACAATGAAAAGTGCGCCGGGCATCTCTGTCATGTCCTTGATACCGCCCATGAACTTCTCAAGCTTCTCTATCTCGAGCTGGAGCTTGATAACTTCCTTCTTGGGAAGCATATCGAAAGTTCCGTCAGCCTCCATGGTCTTGAGCTGCTCAAGTCTCTTTATACGGCGCTGAATGGTGTTGAAGTTGGTGAGCATGCCGCCGAGCCAACGGGCGTTGACATAAGGCATGCCGCAGCGCTCAGCCTCCTCGCGGATAGAATCCTGAGCCTGCTTCTTCGTGCCGACGAAAAGGATCTCCTTGCCGTCTGCAGCGATATCGCGGACCGCCATATAGGCATCCTCAAGCTTCTTGACCGTCTTCTGAAGGTCGATGATGTAAATACCGTTGCGCTCCGTGAAAATATAGGGAGCCATTTTGGGGTTCCATCTTCTGGTCTGATGACCGAAGTGCACACCTGCTTCAAGCAGCTGCTTCATTGATACTACTGACATTTGTTTTTCCTCCTTTGGTTTTTCCTCCGCGAAACAGGGCGGCCGCAACGGCGAAAATTCACCGCACCGGGCGACTTCCTAAAGCTTCGCGTGCGTAATGCTCGGATATTATATCACAGCAAGATATAAAAATCAAGAGTTTTTTAATCTATTTCAGCTTTTCTCCGCCGGTTCTTTGTGCTCTTCTCTTTTGCCGCCGGAAGTTTTTGCAAGCGCTTTGTTATAGAGCTTGTACACGCCGCACTTCCAGCACAGGAGCATACCGACGACTGCGCCGACGACCGCCTGAAGAATCTGATATGGAAGCTTCATAACGGCGTATTCTGGGGTGCTGTAGATAAACGCTCTGCCGAGGGAGTAACCGACGACCATAATGACCGCGCCTATTGAGACGCCTATTCCGCTCGCGAGCACGGGGTGCTTCTTCAGAACATAGTGCGAGAAAACGGAGATGATAACAGCCTGGAGTCCGTGGGTAACCAATGAGACGAACATCGGGAGCGGATAGAAGAACAGGTCGCCGAGGAACGCGCCGACTCCGCCAACTATAAACGCCGCGACAGGGTCGAGGATTATCGCCGCGGTGCAGATAATTATATCATTGAGATACAGGTGACCGCCCGGAACAGGAACGCCGAACGAGCTCATCGCGACATTGAGCGCCATGAACATTGCCGTTAAGCATATCCACAGCGTGGTTCTTTTTGTGTTGCTTTTTTCTTTCATTTTCAAGTCCTCCTTGCTTTTTTGACAGGAATATTATACAATACCACTGATAATATAAAATAGTCAGAAACGGAGAAAATAATATAACCAGATGAAATACACGGTTGACTTGAACGACCGCCCGGTCTATTTGCAGATTTACAGACAGCTCAGGGCGGATATAGTCGGCGGGGCGTTCGCCTACGGCAGCAAACTGCCGTCAAAGCGGCTGCTCGCGGAAGAGCTCGGGGTGAGCACGATAACGACAGAGCACGCATACAATCTGCTCTGCGAAGAGGGATATGCCCAGGCGCGAGAGAGAAGCGGATATTTTGTTGTTTTCCGCCGTTCGGACGGCTTTGCGGCAGCAGACAGCAGACCGACAGAGCCGAAGCGAGGGAAAAATATCGAACACAGCAAGCCCGAATTTTCATTATCGCTGCTCAGCAGGACGATGCGCAAAGTTATTGCGGACTGCGGGGACGAGATACTTGAGCGCTCGCCGCACTCGGGACGCATTGAACTGCGCGACGCACTGCGGCAATATCTCGCGAGAAACCGCGGCATATCGGTTGAAACCGATCAGATAATTGTAGGCTCGGGTGCGGAATATCTTTACGGGCTGATAGTCGACCTGCTCGGCAGGGACAAAACATACGCGATAGAGTCGCCGTCATATGAAAAAATCGAGCAGATATACAGGGCGGCGGGAGTCAGATACGAGCTTCTCCCCCTCTCGGACGACGGCATAGACGGAGCGGCGCTGAGCGGCAGCAAGGCGGATATTCTGCATACTACGCCATATCGAAGCTTCCCGACGGGAGTCACGGCGTCCGCCTCGAAGAGATATGAATATATCAGCTGGTCTTCATCGGGCGACAGATTCATTGTGGAGTCGGACTACGATTCCGAGTTTTCGGTCTCGCAGAAGCCTGCGGACACGCTTTTTGTGCTCTCAGACCGCGACAATGTAATATATCTCAACACATTTTCAAAAACTATATCGCCCTCGCTGCGTGTCGGATACATGGTTCTGCCGAAAAGGCTCGTTAAGATATTTGAAGAGCGGCTCGGGTTCTATTCCTGCACCGTGCCGACATTCGAGCAGTTGGTGCTGACCGAGCTTCTGAACAGCGGCGACTTCGAGCGGCACATAAACAGAGTCAGGCGCGCAAAGCGCAGAGAGCTCAATAAAGCGTAAAAAATCGGCGGCAAGGTCAATCCCCTGCCGCCGATTTATTAATTATTTATTTGTCTTTTATCTTCAGCATTGCGCGCATGGCGTTGAGCACAGCGAGAATGAGAACTCCGACATCGCCGAAGACCGCTATCCACATATCCGCGATACCGAATGCGCTGAGCACGAGGATGATCACTTTGACCGCAAGCGCGATCCAGATATTCTCGTTGACGATGCGCATGGTCTTTCTGGCTATCTTTATCGCCGTCGGGAGCTTTGAAATCTTGTCATCCATGAGGACGATATCCGCCGACTCAATCGCGGCGTCGCTGCCCATCGCGCCCATTGCGATGCCTACATCGGCTCTTGTGAGCACGGGTGCGTCGTTGATGCCGTCGCCGACAAACGCAACCTTGTTGCCCTCGCCGAGCAGCTCTTCAACGCGCTCAACCTTCTGCGACGGAAGCAGTTTTGCATGGACTGCGCTGAGTCCGAGCTGCTTGCCGACCGCTTCGGCAACGCGCTCGTTGTCGCCCGTGAGCATAACGGTGTTCTTGATGCCGAGTTCTTTGAGCTTCGCTATCGCATCTGCGGAATCGGGCTTTATCTCATCGTTGATAACGATATGTCCGAGATACTGCGCGCCCTCGCTGATATGAATAACAGTGCCTGCCATATGGCACTCATGCCACTTGGCTCCCGCCATGTCCATGAGTTTGCCGTTGCCGACAAAATAAGTCTTGCCGTCGATAACAGCCTCAAGACCCATGCCCGCGTGCTCGGTTATCTTGCCGATGCGGCTCTTGTCTATATGGCCCTTATGCGCCGCGACTATCGACTCGCCGACGGGGTGAGTCGAATAGCTCTCCGCCGCGGCGGCGACATCGAGAAGATGCGCCTCGGTGATATTTTCGGGATGAATGGCGTTGACCGCGAAGGTGCCTTTCGTCAGCGTTCCGGTCTTGTCGAACACGACCGTGTCGATCTTCGAAAGGGTCTCCATATAGTTGGCACCCTTTATAAGTATGCCGTCACGCGAAGCTCCGCCGATGCCGCCGAAGAAAGACAGCGGGACGGAAACAACCAGCGCGCACGGGCACGAGACAACGAGGAAGGTAAGCGCGCGCTCGATCCATCTGCTCCAAAGGCTCCAGGTGCTCTGAGTGCCCATTAGCATTGAGACAAGCGGAGGTATAATCGCGAGCACAACGGCGCCGATGACGACGCAGGGAGTATACCAGCGCGAGAAGCGGGTGATGAAGTTCTCGGCTCTCGCCTTTTTCTCCGAGGAGTTTTCAACGAGCTCGAGAATCTTCGCGACCGTGCTCTCCTCAAAGCGGCTCTGCGTTCTAACATGGATAACGCCGGAAAGATTTATCGTTCCGCTCGTCACTCTGTCACCGACAGTCTTGTCTGCGGGCAGGCTCTCGCCTGTCAGGGCGGCGGTATTGACAGATGTCGAGCCGTCGATTATCTCGCCGTCAAGCGGAATCTTTTCGCCGGGCTTGATAACTATAGTCTCGCCGAGTTCAACTTCCTCGGGCGACACGGTTTCCTCTTTTCCGTCGCGCACGACTACGGCATAGTCGGGACGGATATCCATGAGCGCGGATATCGACTTGCGGCTCTTGCCGACCGCGATGCTCTGGAACAGCTCGCCGACCTGATAGAATATCATGACCGCCGAGGCTTCACGGTAATCGCCGACGCCGAACGCGCCGACAGTGGCGATGGCCATGAGGAAATGCTCATCGAACACCTGACCGTGGGCAATATTGCGTATAGCGTCCCACAGGACATCGTAGCCTATCACAAGATACGGCGCGATATACAGCAGCAGCGCTTTCCAGCCCTCAAAGCCGAATATCTCGTCGACTGCCCAGGCGACGCCTGTCAGCACGACCGATACGATTATTCTTATCAGTGTTTTCTTCTGCTTTCTCGTCATCGGGGACACCCCTCTTACTTAAGAATTATTGTGCAGTCGGGCTCAACTTTCTTTGCGGTCTTGACGACTTTCTTGAGCACATCGTCAAAAGCATCGTCCGCGGCCTCGAGGGTCAGCTTCTGGGTGAAGAAATTGACGCTGACGCTCTCGACTCCGTCAACCTTGGCGATAGCCGCCTCCATCTTTGCCGCGCAGTTTGCGCAATCCAGATCCTCAAGCTTAAAGATCTTCTTCATTGTTCTCGTTCCTTTCTTCAATAAGATGTTCGAAACCTTTGGCTATAATTGTTCTGACATGGTCGTCAGAAAGAAAATAATAGATTGTTTTGCCCTCACGGCGGTTGGCAACAAGATTTGCGTCCTTGAGTATCTTGAGCTGATGAGAGATCGCCGACTGTGTCATGCCGAGCAGTTCCGCGATGGCGCAAACGCACATCTCCGACTCAAAGAGCGAGAACAAAATCTTGACGCGGGTCGTGTCGCCGAAGAGCCTGAACAGATCGGACAGGTCGCAAAGCAGCTCGTCTGTCGGCAGCTCGTGCCTCACCATATCGAGCATCTTTTCGTGGTTGTGTTCCATGTTTTTGTCCTCCGTTCATTTGCATGATAATTCATATGATTGTTCGTTCATATGTTTTACTGTTCATATGATAGCTCATTCATATGTTATTGTCAACAGTTTTTTTAAAAATTTTGCAAGACAGCCGAAAAAAAATAAATAGAGGTCATAATCCGCGTTGTCAGACATGGATTATGACCTTTGTTTTTTGCACTAAACAGATATTCAGTCTTCTTTGCCGTCGAGCAGGCTCTCTCTGAAGTCGTCGCTGATAACGGCAAGGTTATCGATATGCATCTTCCCGTTTTTGAATTTGAGCGTGAGCGAATCGGAGTTTCGCTTCTTCGAGACAAAATCGGAAATATTAAAGCGCTTCTTTTTGCCGAACATGGTCGAATAGATATATATCCCCTCGCCCGCAGACACGACCTTCTGGTCGAGCTGGCAGAGCATCGCCGCGGCACCGAAAAGCATACAGCCAAAACCCGGAATCGCAACGAAGAACTTTCCGACAGCGAGCATTGCGATGCAGACGGCGGCGCCGGCAATATAGACAGCCATGCCGAAGAAGAAAAGACATTTCGGAATATGTACTGCATATTTGGCATCGCCGGGATCGCGTACTATACGAACGATAAAATATATCAGCAGAGCCGCAGAAACGACGGCGGCGACAAGAGCATAAATCATTCCGACTCTCCTTAAAAGATATTGAGATTCCTGAGCACGAATATCATAGAGATGACCCATGCCACATCGACAATATATGAAATTATCGTCAGCACTTTCAAAGACTTCGTACCGACCGCGATGCCTATGACGCGGAGCACGAAGAACAATATTATCGCCACGGCACTCGCTATCAAAAATCCGAGCATCACCGACGCGCTGACAAAATTCGGTTTTGCGGCGTTGATTATCTGAACAATAAAAAATGCGACTGCGCCGACTATGTCAACAATAGCCGATATATTTGTTATTTTTGGCAGAACTTTGTTTTTCATATTTACGAGACCCGAAGTCTCCCTCACTCCTTTGAATCGGTTACGAGAAAATTTTATCACATAAATGCGATTTAATCAACAGCGGACAGAAAAAAGCGGCGGAATTTACCGCCGCGCATGGTTAGCATACATTAATTATATTTAACTATATTCGCCTGTATCGGCTCTCCCCTGCCGAACGAGGCGGCATTTTCAAACGTGGTCTCACTTATCGATTCAAGCGCCTCGCGGGTCAGAAAGCCCTGGTGCGAGGTGATTATAACATTCGGGAACGACAGAAGGCGAGCCGTGACGGAGGTTTCGAGAATATCGTCCTCGCGGTTTTCAAAGACATTGTGCGTCTCCTCCTCATACACATCGAGCCCGACACCCATAAATTTATGCTGCCTTATACCTTTTATAAGATCGGGCGTGCTTATCAGCGCACCGCGTGAAGTATTGACGAGGATAACGCCGTCCTTCATCCGCTCTATCGCGTTGATATTTATCATATGATAGGTCTCCTCGGTCAGCGGGCAATGGAGAGATATCAGATCGCTTTCGCCGAGAAGTTCATCGAGTTCGACATATCGAACGAAGTCGAGCGAGGGGTTCCGATACTTATCGCAGGCGATAACATTCATCCCAAGTCCGCGGCAGGCGCGCGCGAACGATGCGCCTATCTTTCCCGTGCCGACGACTCCCGCCGTCTTGCCGCAGAAGTTGACTCCCGTCAATCCCATGAGGCTGAAATTGTTTTCGCGCACTTTTATATACGCCTTGTGTATGTGGCGGTTGACAGCGAACGCGAGCGCGAGGGCGTGCTCGGCTATTGCCTCGGGCGAATACCCAGGCACGCGCATAACGGAGATACCGTGCTCCTGCGCCGCCGGAAGATCGACATTGTTATACCCGGCGCAGCGCATGAGAATGAGCCTGACCCCGTTCTCGGCGAGGATATCCACGACCCGCCTGCCGACATCGGACGCGACGAACAGGCACACGGCGTCATAGCCTTTCGAGAGCGGCGCGGTGCGGTAAGAGATATCCGTCTTGAGATAGTCTATTTCAATGTCGGGATATTTGCCCGCAAGCTTCTCGAACGCCTCGCGGTCATACGGCTTTGTATCATAAAAAAGTATTTTCATAAAATGCGCCTCCGGCAGTTTTCTCTGAATAGTATCCGCCGCAAAGAAATGAATATTAGGGCTAAATGAGTGCGCTTTATCATAAAGAGTGAAAACAATGGGAAGAAAATACAAAAAAGGCTTGACTTTTTCGAGCAAATATTATATGATAATCAAGCTGATTTGCGGATACAGCTTCCGCACAGCGAAAAGAATATGATCCATTAGCTCAGTCGGTAGAGCACTTGACTTTTAATCAAGGTGTCCGGAGTTCGAATCTCCGATGGATCACCAAATACAGAGAAGCCGCCTTTGGGCGGCTTTTTTGTTTTTAGATTTTTTAAAATTTTGTGTTGACAACGGGATTTTTCGTGCTATGATATAAGTGTGCTACGACAGATAGCACACTTATTCTGATTTTGGTGCACTGCGGCGCGCCGGAATCAAAAAGAAAGGAGAATCGCTGTGGTCTTAATCGACAAGCAGAGCCGCGTACCGGCATACGAACAGATAAGGAATCAGCTGCTGACTCTTATCCTTGTCGGTACATTCGCTCCACACTCGCAGCTGCCGTCAATTCGATCCATCGCAACCGACGCCGGCGTGAACATAAACACGGTCAAAAAGGCGTTCTCCGACCTTGAATCCTACGGTGCGATATACACCGTGCCCGGAAAGGGAAGCTTCGTCAGCGAAAAGGCTTTCAAGAACGATTCGGTGCACGACACGGCAGTGTCCGAAGTTTCGGACGCTATCTCTGCCGCCCGCGCCAAGGGACTCAAAAAGCAGGAAATTATCGACATACTCAACGAAATCTACACTCAGGAGGAAGAATTATGATTGAAGTAATCGGCGTTACAAAACGGTTTCAGGACTTCACCGCCATTCAGAATCTTTCGCTGAAAGTCGAAAAGTCGTCAATATACGGGCTTGTCGGCTACAACGGCGCGGGCAAAACAACGCTTCTCAAGACGGTCGCCGGAGTCTACAGAGCCGACGAGGGCGAGGTCAAAATATTCGGCGAGAATGTTTTTGACAACGCAAAAGTGAAGCAGAGACTTTTCTATGTCCCCGATGACCTCTATTTCGAGCCCAACGCGACAATAGAGAGCATGGGCAAATTCTATGCGGGCTACTATCCCCGCTTCAGCTTCGAAACCATGCACAAGCTCTCAAAGGTTTTCGGGCTTGACACAAAGAAGAGCATACGCGGCTTTTCAAAGGGAATGCAGAGACAGGCGGAGATAATCCTCGGAATGTCCACCATGCCCGAGGTTATCCTGCTCGACGAGAGCTTCGACGGACTCGACCCGGCAAAGAGGAATCTTATTAAGAACCTCCTGCTCGAATACATGGCCGAAGAGGAATGCTCCGTCATAATCTCCTCTCATAACCTCCACGACCTCGCCGATATGTGCGACCACATTGCGCTGATAAACGGCAAGAGCATCGTTATGGACTGCTCGGTCGACGACATCAGCGGCTCGCGCTGCAAGTTCAGGCTGGTCTTTGACCGCGACCTCGAAGAGAGCGACTTCAAGGCGCTCGACATCAAGCACTTCTCGAAGGACGGAAAGATAATCACTCTGAGCGCCAACGGCGACATGGACGAAAACGAGAAGAAGCTTCAGGATATGAAACCGCTGATGATCGAAAAATTCCCGCTCACGCTCGAAGAGATCTTCCTCGAGGAGATGGAGGGCAGCGACTACGACTTCAAGGACATCTTCGGCAAGACCGAAGAGAAGAAATGAGGTGGAACAGATGAAGAAAAAATATAAGAACACTTTCTGGTTCTCCGTCGCGCACGCGATGAAAAAGAACTTCATTCTCCCGCTGCTGACATTTGCAGTGAGCATGTTTTTCTATCTCACCGGCTTCTGCTGGGATGTATTGAGAGAAGCAAAGAACAAGGCCGCTATCACCGGTCAGGACGTTATGAAGTTAATGCGCGAAGCGTATGAGGTCTTTATCTTCGACTCGGAGCTCGCGGCATATGACCCGCTCATCTCGTTCTACCCCGCTCTGCTCGTTGTGATATCGCTGTTAGTCGGCGTTTTGCTCTTCAGATTCGTTACCAATAAAAAGACCGTCAACGTCTATTACAGCCTCGGCATAAAGCGCGCCGATCTCTACACAGCGCGTCTGGTTGCAGGCATAATTATGATGCTCGCGGCAACACTCATCCCGCTCGCAGTATCGTTCGGAATCAACCTCCACTTTTTCGGCTCGTCCGTCATGCTCTGGCGAACCTTCCTGTTCTATGCGGTGCACAACGTGATATGTGTGCTCGCCGGTCTTACAATATCGGCGGCGGTCTCGAGCTGGGTGGGGACGGTTGTTGAATCGCTTGGCTTCTCAGCCGTTCTCGCGGCGTTCCCGAGCGTTGTGACAATGTGCGTGAACTACGGCGTTCCCGCAATTCTCAACGGCGCACCCGCCATAACTTACTATGGCATATATCCTGCTGCGTCAAGCTACGGGGAGCTGCACTTCGACATAACGGACTCCACCATGTTCGGGCGCATCATCAGTCACATAAATCTGCTCATGCTCAACAGAAGCTCTTTTATTAACTCATCTTCCGTTGAAGCTATGACAAAAGAGGCGGCAAAGAAATGGGCTGCCCCCTCGCTGACTCCCTATATTCTCTGGGCAGTTCTCATCGCCGCGTTCTTCGTGTTCGGTCTGTTCATGTTCAAGCGCAGAAAAGCCGAGATATGCGGATTCCCCGGAAGAAGCACCGTTCTCAACTTCGTACTCTGCATGATTGCCTCTTTCGGAGTGGCCTCGCTGGTGCTGTACTTCGTGACTTCCGAAATACCGCAGATAACAACCTGGATGATTATAGTCGGGCTGATGATAATCAGCGTCATAATCTTCCTGATATTCGACATTATTCTCCACCTGAGCTTTAAAGCCATAAAAAAGGACTGGAAGATAGGTCTCGTCCACGCCGGGCTCATGGCGGCGTTCCTGCTCTCGCTCTACACCGGATTCTTCGGCTACAGCAGCCGCGTGCCGGATATTCAGGATATTGACAGTGTATCTATCTCCGCCCCCAACGCGCTGATGGGCAGCTACAAGCTCGGGCGTGAGCTTGGCAACAGCTACAGTACGGACAGATATTATTCCGATGTATACTCAGATTACTACTATGTCAGCAACCACCGCTCGGTTTCCCTCATCGAAAACTTCAAAGACAAAGATGATATAAACACCGTGCGTGAAATACACAAGGCCATGATAAAAGCCGGAAATATCCACAGAGTCAACACAAACTCCGACAACTATTCAAAGAGAATAACCTGCCAGAGCGTTGTTATAAGATACAAGCTCAAGAACGGACGCGAGCTTGTCAGAGTCTATGAATATGTTCCGCTGACAAACTATCCGACACTCTATACTCTCGAAGACACCAAGAACTGGAACAACAAGATAAAAGACGAACTGCTCAACATCGACTCGGAAAACATCATCCCGATAGTTTTCTCTGCTCAGATGGACAACCAGATAGCTGTTGACGAAGAGCTGACGGCAGGTCTTGCGCGCGCGATATACAACGATATAACCACGCTTAGCTCCGACAAGTTCCTGACAAGCAACGCCAAATACCTCGGCTCGGTTGCATTCTGTGTCAAGAGTCAGGGAGAAGATTACTCGATGTATGAGTCATCCGAATATGTCAATGCAACTTCAGTGACAGACGAAACCGTTGAAGAAGAAGTTATACCGCGCCAGGAAATTGTTGACGCACTTTCGTCCCATGATCCGGCAAGCAGACATCTCGCGCTCAGCTGTGGTTTTTCGGTAGTTCCGATAACCGAAGAAATGACAAACACGATAAGCTTCCTCAAAGCTCACGGACTCTATGAAAAGCTCAGCGACGAGTCGCCGATAGTCAGCGCAAGAATAGCAGACATGGGCAAAGCCACATCCTCAGACGATATGAGATACGGTTTCGCCTATTCCAGCCCGATTTTCAACTCGTTCTGGGACGACGGAAAGTCAAAGCCATATTCAAAGAAGGACTCTGACGGCTATGAATATGAAGTTAGCAGCTACACCAGCGGCGACTTCATGCCGAAGGATTCAATGATCGTCACCGACAAGGCGACGCTCGAAAAGCTCGCCGCCAACGCCTACGGCTACAGATTCGACCTCACGGGCGGATATCTTGTCGAATTCAAGCGCGCGAACGGTTGCCTTACGATAATGTATGTTCCGAAAGGACGCATCGAGCTGAATCTCGGCACGGGCAAATAAAATCAAATCGGCGGCTGCGCTGAAACGGTGCGGCCGCCGAACTGAGCAGCATCGGAGGGAGAAAGAGTGAACAGAACAAAAGACGGCTTTAAAAATCCGTTTGGCTTCACGGTCGCACACGCGATGAGAAAGAACTTTGCTTTTCCGCTCGCGGTCTTTGTAATGAGCTTGGCGCTCTACCTCAGAAGCTTTTTCGGCAGCGACAAGATAAGACAGCTTACGGCGCTGAAGAGCGGCGGCTCGGCGACGTTGGAGCTTCTGCGCGAATCCGGAAAATTTTTAATAATCGGCGGATCTGACAACTATATGCTGACGGATATTCTCTATTTTTACACGGCGGCAGTCGTTGTTCTCTCCGCCGCGCTGGGTATAATGCTTTTCAGATTCGTCTCAAGCAGGGCGAAGAACAACATATATTTCAGTCTCGGCATCAGCCGCGCGGGTCTGTTTTCGGCGCACTGGCTGGCGGGAGCGGTCATGCTCGAAGCGGCCGTGCTTCTCCCGCTCGCCTTTTCGGCAATGCTGAACCTTATCTACTTCGGCTCGTCCGTCATGCTCTGGCGCACGCTGCTGTTTTACGCCGTTCACATGACCGTAACGGTGCTTGCGGGATTCTCTGTTGCGGCGGCAGTCTCCGTCTGCGTGGGAACCGCAGGCGAATCGGTACTGTTCTCGCTCGCATTCATAGCGTTTCCGAGCGCTGCTGTATATTTTCTCAATAACACTGTACCGAAGCTGCTCTTCGGCGCACCGCACAATTCAAACTACGCACTCTATCCGTCGGCGAGTCACAACCAGGATATCAGCATGGCTCTCTCCCCTTTCGGGCGCGTGCTGTCGCGTCTAAATCTGCTCTCGCTCAACAACGACGTATTCATCCGCTCGGGCTCGTTGGTCTCGGCCGACGGGTTCTCTAAAATCACCGCAGACGAGCTGAAAAGCTGGAGCGCGCCGTCTCTTGAGCCCTATATACTCTGGGCGATACTGACCGCCCTGCTGTTCGTTTTCGGGCTTTTGATGCTAAAGCGCAGGAAGGTGGAGATTTGCGGCTTCAGCGGCAGGAGCAAGACTTTAAACTTTTTGCTGACCGCCATGCTCTCTGTTTCCGCAGGCTCGACTATCGTCGCCGTTAATTTTTATTTTTCGCAAATCACCGACAAGCAATATCTTATAACGGGCATAACAACCGTGCTTTTGAGCGCTGTTATATTCGTGGTTTTCGATATTATGCTCAATCTCAGCTTTAAGGCACTCAAAAAGGATTGGAAATACGGGCTTGTCCATGTGGCTCTCGCGGTCGCCGTTATGCTCTCGCTCTACACCGGGTTCTTCGGTTACAGCAGCCGCGTGCCTGATGCCGGCAGCATCGAGAGCGCATCGGTATCCGCTCCGGACATACTTCTCGGAAGCTACCGCACAAAATCAGACGAGCTCAAATTCAATACAAACTCCGGCTACTATCTCGCCTTCGACGAGAACGGAAACCCGGTTGGCATAAACAGCGGCTGCTACTATCGCAGCAACGCCGACGAAAGGCGCATAATTATCGACGGATTCAAAAGCGAAAGCGACATTAACGCCGTGCGCGAGCTGCACAAAAGGCTCATCGCCTCGGGCAGAAAAGTTGTTTCAAGCAGCGAGGATTATTCCGAAAGAGCCGTGCGCAGCACTGTTATTATAAAATACAAGCTCAAGAACGGACGCGAGATAATAAGAGAATATCAGACAGTCGGGCTCGGCGACTATCTCTCGCTCTATTCAATAGAAAACACCGAGAACTGGAACAACAAAATCAAAAACGAGCTGCTGAACATAAACAGCGAAAAAGTATTCCCCGTTCTCTTCTCGGGACAGATGGACAAAAAGACCGTCGTTGACCAAAAATTTACACGCGGACTCGCCCGCGCGATATATGAGGACATAACATCTCTCGGCGCAGACAGAATTCTCTGCTCCGACTCAAAGTGGCTCGGCGCGACGGCTCTGTACCGTGACGGTATCAAGGCGGAAATGGAAGCGGTAACTCAAATCTACTCGCCCGATACAGTCAATGGGGACACCGAAACGCCGGAAGATGCGATAAGAAAGTCTTGGAAGACAGGCAACTACGGCGAGATGATGACCAACGGCTCGGAATACGGCGATTTCGGCAAGTTCAAGTCCGTTATTCCGATAACAGAGGAAATGACGAACACCGTCGAATATCTAAAAGCCCACGGGCTCTATGACCTGCTCGTTGACGAATCGCCTATAGTCGCCGTCAGAGTGGCGGACATAGCCGGTTACCTTGGCATACCCCCTTCTCCCAGGATAGGGTACATAAAGGCGGGGCTTTTGAGGCACTGCGCAAAACGCCCGGAGGACAACAATAAAACCGTGCTGCTTCGGCTCAGCCGGGATTTGGTAAACAATTCGTGACAGTTTTGCCCTTTTGCCCTATATACACTTGCAATACCCATGGGAAAAATGTAAAATAGGTTGATTAGGTATGAAAAATATAAGGGTATGTATGCACATACGGCAACCCTGACCCTGAACGGAGGATATAAGTGGCTATTTCGCTGGAAGTTAAAAAATTCGTAAACACCGAATACGTAGGCAAATTTGCGGAGATCGAGCTGCCCATAGCCCAGCCCGAAGACGAGGAGCCCCCAAGGAAGGCCAGAAAGAAGCCGGACAAGAAGGATAAGAAGGAAAAAAAGGCTTCCTTTATTCGCAAAAGGGCGGATTATGACGGCGATGACGACGATTATGACGATATAGACAGCGAGATCGAGGCGGAGCTGGACGCGGAGGAAGAGGAGGAGCGCAGAAAGTCCCGCAGGGGAGGCCTGTTCGGCAGGAGGCGCGCCGACGATCTTGACGACGAACTGGATGACGAGCTTGACGAGGAAGAGGACGAGGCCGCCAGGGCCCTGGCCCGCCGGCCTAAAGGCAGCCGCTCAGAAACCCCGCCGCGTAGCCGCCATGTTTGACGATGCTCCCAAGGCATCCCGTACTTCACAGCCCGTAGAGGTAGAGGAAGAAGAATATCAGGAGCCGGAGCCTGAAGGCCCCCGGACAGAGCGCGCTCGGATACACTACATCGAAGAGGGCAACGGGGAGCCGCTGATACTCGTACACAGCGTAGGCCAGTCCTTCTATACCTGGCGCAACATGTTTTCCCGCCTCAGCCTTAATTACCGGGTGATAGCCATAGACCTGCTGGGTCACGGCTATTCCTCAAGGCCTGAGAACTTCAACTATACCGTT
>ERZ780075.416-NODE-416-length-20415-cov-3.069204_pt1 | contig 20415 bp, 17 predicted proteins | sample MGYA00511839_ERZ780075 | MGnify/ENA primary metagenome ERZ780075 (study PRJEB29588, sample SAMEA2155953) | human gut metagenome | biome: human gut; feature: human-associated habitat; material: faeces | place: Denmark | collected 2008/2010 ...
AAAGTCATTACGGGTTTCTTTACTATTTTCTCGTTGTTCAATTTTCAAGGTCCTACGCACTTTCAAGGCTTGTTTGCTTTCTTCATTTGAAGTCGCTAACCTCAGCAGTGCAAGAGCTATTATACTACGTTGTTTTGATTTTGTCAAGCACTTTTTAAAAGTTTTTTAAAAAGTTTTTTCAGCTTTTAAAATCAAAACCGAGCAACACTTTCGATTACTTTCTGAATGTTGACTCTCCACTTCCGTGCGTTCTACACTCTTTCACCGTTCGTGTTTTCTCTTGTCTGCCTCGCCTCTCAGCGCAACAGTTGATATTATATCAGCACTTCACTCTTTTGTAAACCCCTTTTTGACAGTTTTTTTATCTTTTTTACATTATCGGCAATTTCTACATTTTAAACTCACTTGTTGTTTATTTTATCCCAAAATTCACTATATACACCCTTTTTTTAAAAATAAACTTTATTCGACAGATTTTCAAAACAATTTTCTTGACAAAGAATGGGTATATATATATAATAGTATTAACAAATGAATCCCCTTAAAAACATTGACGGGAACAAGATGCAAATGGACCGGCAAAGAGAGCTGACGGTTGGTGTAAGTCAGCATGGAACATTGTATGGATAGCTCATCCCCGAGTTTTTCGTGTGAAGTGTATATACTATATATATGTAATGCGAAACGCAAGACTGCGTTATCGGTCGGGACTTTGTCAGAAGTCTTTAAGGAGAACACAGTGATGTGTTCTTGAATACGGGTGGTACCACGGATTTTATTCGTCCCTTTGTTTAGGGGGGCGATTTTTTTGTGCTATTTAACAGGAGGTTATTATATGAAACCATCATTTGAAAAGTACATTCCCTTTAAGCAGATTAATCTGCCGGACAGACAGTGGCCAAACAATACTATAACAAAAGCACCGATCTGGTGCAGTGTTGACCTTCGTGACGGTAATCAGGCGCTTGTCGATCCTATGAACCTTGAAGAAAAGCTCGAATTTTTCCACGCACTTTGCGATATGGGCTTTAAGGAAATCGAAATCGGTTTTCCGAGTGCATCAGAAACAGAATATGAAATCTGCCGTGAGCTTATCGAAAACAACCACATTCCCGATGATGTAACAATTCAGGTTCTTGTTCAGGCAAGAGAGCATCTTATCAGAAAAACTTTTGAGGCTGTTAAGGGTGCTAAGAATGTTATCGTTCATTTCTATAACTCAACTTCAACTCTCCAAAGAAAAGTTGTTTTCAAAACAGATATGGACGGCGTAATCAAAATTGCCGTTGACGGTGCAAAGCTTATTAAACAGCTTACGGATGAATATGACGGAGATACAAACTTTAGATTTGAATATTCTCCCGAAAGCTTCAGCGGTACTGAGCCTGAAAACGCTGTTGAAATCTGCGACAGGGTTATCGAGGCACTCGGTTCGACTGCCGAAAACAAGTTGATTGTCAATCTTCCGAATACTGTTGAGATGTGTACACCGAACACATATGCAGATCAGATTGAATACTTTGCAAGAAATCTTAAACACCGTGACGCCGCTATCATCAGTATCCACCCACACAATGACCGTGGATGCGGTGTTGCCGCAGGCGAACTTGCATTGCTTGCAGGCGCTGAAAGAGTTGAGGGTACACTCTTCGGCAACGGTGAGCGTACAGGTAATATGGATATCGTTACAATGGGACTTAATATGTTCACACAGGGCGTTGATCCTAAACTTGACTTTTCAAATCTTCCAAAGCTCCGTGAAATCTACGAGCGTTGCACAAATATGAAGATTGATCCTCGTCAGCCATATATCGGCGAGCTTGTATTTACAGCATTCTCGGGCTCACATCAGGACGCTATCAACAAGGGTATGAAGTATATGAAAGAAAGCGGAACTGATTACTGGGAAATTCCGTATCTTCCGATTGATCCTGCCGATGTTGGCAGAGAGTATGAGCCGATTATCAGAATCAACTCACAGTCCGGTAAGGGCGGTGCGGCTTTTGTTATGAACAATAACTTCGGTTATGACCTTCCGAAGAGAATGCATCCCGAATTTTCAAAGCTTGTTCAGGCAAAATGTGAGGAACTTGGCAGAGAGCTTATTCCGAAAGAGTTGTTTGAGGTGTTCGAGAAGAATTATCTTGAGCATAAGCAGAAATATGTTCTCTCAAGCAGAAAGATTTATGAAGAGAGCGAAAACGGCAATGATTATGTTCACTTCAAGGGCAAGATGAAGATTAACGGCAACGAAGAGGTTTCTCTCAGCGGTGTCGGCAACGGTCCTATTGACGCATTCTTCAATGCAATCAAAAAGGTCGGTCTTGACAAGTACGAGTTCATCTCATACAGTCAGCACGCAATTTCTCAGGGTTCCGACTCAAAGGCTGTTTCATATATCGAACTCAAAAAGCCTGACGGAAAGAATATCTTCGGCATCGGCATTGACTCAAATGTCAATGTTGCATCGGTACTCGGTGTTCTCAACGCAATCAACAGAGCCGAGGCTTAATCAATTTAACAATTCAATTTTCAGGGCTGTGCGAATGTGCAGTCCTGTTTTTTATGCTCTAAATCACTCTGTTTAGAAAAATGTTACAAATCACCTTTAAAAATCAAGAATTTCGTTACAAATGATTGAATATTTTTAAGAATAATGTTACACCGCCTTTATTTGTCCTTAAATTGCCCATAATAAGCCTGTAGATGTAAAAGGGACATACAGCTAACCATAGCTATATGCCCCTGAAAATCGGTTTTAAAGCTTATTTCATGCTGTTTTCGTAAGACCCAATCATCTTTTTACCCATCTGACCGCCTACAGAACCTGCTTCTCTTGCAGAAATGTCGCCGTTATATCCCTGTTTGAGGTTTACGCCTACTTCGTTGGCACATTCCATCTTAAAGCGTTCCATGGCTTCCTTTGCCTGAGGTACATTAATCTGATTGTTATTGCTTGACATAATTTGTTTTCTCCTTTTCAAAACTTTTAAATCTCGTTAAATTTATTAATAAAGCGGCGTTTCGGCATCCCGTTTTCATCGCCGCAATAGTATTGTTTGCGGTGAAATTCGTTTTATTATTTGTAATTTTTTCAAGTTTTGAAATTCACAAAAAACATCATACAAAGCAAAAAGCAGCTATGCCAAACGACATAACTGCTTTTTATATTGTGTATGAAAGGGTTAGGGAAATAAGCCTTTCGTCTTGCTGTTGAATATATTGAGTTACTTCTTCTCGATTGAATCGGTCTTGTAGATGAAGTCAACCTTACCGTTCATATCATCGGAAATACCGCTGTAGTTGTTGTACTTCTTTGATGCTTTCTGAACAGCCTTGAAACGGTCGATGATATCCTTGACATCACCGTTTGCGGCATCAACAATGCTGTCAATGCCCTCCTCTTTGAACTTCTTCATACCCTTGGACAATGTCATTGCACCGTCATTGAGCTGTTTAACACCGTCAACAAGTGCTGCACTGCCGTCCTTGAGAGTACCAACACCCTCGAAGAGGCTCTTTGTACCGTCCGAAAGTGAGCTTGTGCCGTTTTTGAGAGTCTTTACACCGCTTTTAAGGCTTGATGTACCGTCCTTGAGGGTTGAAGTACCGCTCTTGAGTTCGCTTGTACCGCTCTTAAGACTTGAAGAACCGTTCTTGAGCTGACCGGCACCGCTTACAAGTGAACCTGTGCCGTCCTTGAGTGTATATGTGCCGGCGAGAATCTGCTGAGCGCCCTCGTTAGCCTGATCAACACCCGCTGTGTATGAAAGCACACCCTGATAGAATGTGTTGTAGCTGTCAAGCTGAGTTTTGAGAGCCTGAAGTGACTTTCTGCCTGCCTGAGCTTTTGCAACACCTGCCTGAATCTGACTCTGAACCTCTTCGCTGTTCATATTTGTTTCGATAAGGCTCTGAATCTGTGCCTCTGTATTGCTGTCAATTGCAGTCTGAACCGCAGATGAACTCATTTGTGTAGAAACTGCAGTAGAAACCTGAGCCTGAACTTCTTCGCTGACCTGACCTGCGGCAACAGCGGCATCATACTGATCTGCCGTCATACCAAGACCTGCGGCTACGAGAACCTGTTCCGTAACAGACTTTCTTACCGTTGCCTCAACGGCAGTTCTGATAACATCCTTCTGGCTGTTTACAGTTGCCGTTACTGTTTCGAGTGCTGTATTGTAAGCGAGCTTCTGAGCATTTTCATCGCTGAGTGATGAAATAAGTCCTTCAAGAACGCTGTCATAGTTTTTAATTGTCAGCTTGTCGGCTGTAAGACCTGCGGCGGCAATCTGAGTGTCGGCAGTTGAAAGAAGTGTGTTAAACACCTGTTCTGCACCGCCGTTTAGAGTTGCGCTGTTGGATGAAAGCTTGCCGAGACCGCCCGCAAGTGTTGCAACATAACTGCTGAGACTTGCCGCACCGTTGTCAACCTGTGACGCACCGCCTGCAAGTGTTGCAAGACCGCTGTCAAGCTGTGATGCACCGCTGTCAAGCTGTGACGCACCGTTTTTGAGCTTTGAAGCACCGTCATCAAGCGTTTTTGCACCGCTTGAAAGACCGTCTGCACCGCTGTCAAGTTTTTTTGCACCGCTGTTTACCTGTTCTGCACCGTCATAAAGCTTGTCTATACCTTCAATGAGTGTGCCTGACTTATCAAGAAGTGTGCCGATACCGTCATAAAGCTGTGAAGAACCGTCAACAAGCTGTTCTGCGGCGTCTTCGAGTTCATCAAGAGAATCCTTAAGCTCGTCAACCTTATCGTCAACCTTTGAAAAATCAACATCGTTGAAAATATCGTTCATTGCAACTGTCATTGTTGTTGAAAGTTCAAAATCGGTTGTATCTGCTGTGATTTCAACATAATCAGGGATTTCCATTTCATCCTTGTCAATATCAAGGCTGTCCTGCATACCCGGAAGAGCAAAACCGGCAACAATTGTTCTTGTACCGTCATTGATAGCCTTGCCGTTTGAAACCTCAACATTTTTGAAGTTGTCATCGTCAAGAATCATACCTGAAAGCATAAGGAACGGAACATTAACTTCTTCTGTCTTGCCGTTAATCTTAACCTTTTCCTTCTGTGTGTTTTCATAGTCAATGCGGATTGTAACCTTACCGCTCTTGCCTGCAATTTCATCGGCAGAAACAGTTTTGCCGTTGAGCTTGTAGCTTAATTTGAGCTTTACGGGAAGTTCGGTTGTGCCTGTTCCCTGATAGTAGATATCATCGCCATTTGCAGCCCACTCATAAGCGTTGTCTTCATTTACCGTGTATGTTTCGTCACCCTTAACATTTTTAACATCCTTGAGGTTTGAAACATCCTTTACCTTGCCTTTTGTATCTACACCTTTGAGCCAGTCGCTTACAATGATTTTCTTAGCCGCACCGTTTGCGTCGGCAATAACATAAACAGTTTCATTTTTGCTGAGCTTTTTGAGAGCCTCTTTAGTTGTGCTTGCCTTCTTAACAGCCTCAACCGTACTTTCTGTCTGAACACCGAGAGCCTGTGCAGTATTGTCTGCACCGGCGGAATAAGCGGCAACACCTACTCCGCTGCAAAGAATTGTGAGTGCAAGCGCACCTGAAATAGCACCCTTGATATAGTTTTTGCTTAAAAATTTATGATTATTATTTTTGTTAGTCTTTTTCATTATACAGCAGCCTCCGAAATTGATGTTTTTTTCGGCTTAAAACCGAGAGTTGTCTTTGCAATTACCTTGTCGAACAGCATAAACATTGCCGGCAAAATAAGCGTTACGCAGAACATACTGATGACAGCGCCTCTTGCAAGGAGCTTACAGATTGATGAAATAAGGTCAACATCCGAGTAGAATGCGACGCCGATTGTAGCGGCAAAGAGTCCCATTGCACTAACGATAATTGACGGAATTGAAGTTTCAAGAGCCGTAATAACCGAAGTGCGTTTATCGTTTCCGAGATACCTTTCCTTCTTATATCGTGTCGTCATTAAAATTGCGTAGTCAACAGTTGCGCCAAGCTGAATTGTACTTATACAGATAGGTGTGATGAACGGGAGCGACTCGCCCATAAGATGCGGAATACCGAGGTTGATAAAGATTGCAAGCTCAATAACCGCAACAAGAATAATCGGAAGTGTGATACTCTTTTCAACAATCGCAATGATAATAAAGATTGCAACAATAGAAATTGCATTTACAACCTGAAAGTCAACTGTCGTGATGTTTACAAGGTCGTTTGTACAAGCGGCTTCACCGATGAGAAGTCCGTCCTTATCATACTTTGTAATGATTTTATTCAACTCGTCAATCTGCTTTGCCATAGGATCTGTGGCTGTTTTGTACTCAGAGTTGATAAGCATAAGCTCCCATTTATCATTTTTGAGAACGCTTGTGATTGAATCGGGAAGAACTTCTTCCGGAACAAGCGAACCTACAACGCTTTCAAGACCGAGAACATATTTTACGCCGTCAACCTTTTCAAGCTCGTTTGTCATATTTCTTGCGTCCTTTGCAGAAAGCGAAGAATCAACAAGAACCATATGTGTTGTACCAACACCGAATTCATCTTTAAGCTTTGTGTTGGCAATTACATTTGCCATATCTTCGGGAAGACTTTCCGACAAATCGTAGTAAATCTCATTGTTTGTCTGGCTGTATGCCGAATAGAACGGATAAATAAGAGCCGCAAACATTACGAGAAATACGGGGAAAATTTTAACAAGTCCTGTTGCAAGCTTCTTTGTTGACGGAATAAGCGACTTGTGCATTGTCTTTTCAAGAGGCTTGTCAAGAACAAGAATGAGCGACGGAAGAACCGTTACACAGGAGATAACACCGAGGATAACACCCTTTGCCATTACAATACCGAGGTCAAGACCGAGTGTGAATGTCATAAAGCAAAGTGCGATAAAGCCTGCAACCGTTGTGATTGAACTTCCGATTACGGAACGGACGGTTTCGTGAATTGCAACAGCCATTGCCTGCTTGTGGTTTTCACAAATGCCCTTTTGTTCTTCATAACTGTGCCACAGGAAGATTGAGTAGTCCATTGTTACCGCAAGCTGAAGGACTGCCGCCAACGCTTTGGTAATGAATGAAACCTCACCCATAAAGTAGTTACTGCCCATATTTACGAGGATAGCAACCGCTATACTTGCAAGGAACACAAACGGGATAATCCAGTTATCCATAAAGATCATCATTGCAATTACCGCAAGAACAACAGCGATTGCAACATAAGTCATTTCCTGTTCCTCAAACATATCCTTCATATCCGTAATCATTGCCGACATACCCGAAACAAAGCATTGTTTACCGGCAACCGAACGGATTTCTTCGATAGCGTTCATTGTTTCATCAGCTGATGTTGAGGTATCGAAGAATACCGCCATCATTGTTGCATTTCCCGAATTGAACGCATCATAAATTTTGTCGGGCAACATTTCCTTTGGAATTGAGATGTCGGCAAAATCGTCATACCAAAGAACCGTATCAACATGGTCGATTTCTTTGATTTTTTCCTCCGTTGCCGCAACATCCTTATCATCCATATTCTCAAAGATGAGGAATGAAAAAGCACCCTTTCCAAAGTCATCAAGCAGATAATCCTGACCCTTGATTGTGTCGAGGTTATCGGGAAGATAACTAAGAATGTCGTAATTAACCCTTGTAAATGCCATTCCCAAGGCTGACGGAATCATCAGCGCAACGGCAAGTATAAGGATTACGAAACGGCTTTTAACAACCGCTTTCCCTAACTTCATATTTCATACTCCTTCATATATGATTTGCAGACTGCACTCTGCATTCAAAGGAACGATCCGAGAGGTGAACCGTATTTCCTTTGTCCGTAATATATTCTATTACGGCTTTGTTAAAATTTAAACAGACACAAAAAATGCCGTGTCAGGAATTTAGACACGGCAATAAATTTGTACGGAAATCAGACATTTTGTTAAATTCGTCTGCATTTCAGACACGCAAGCAAGCACAAATATTCAATTTTAACCAATAAAACAGCAATCAGACATTGATTTTGGCACATCTGTCCAATGCAGACTCCATTGAACCCTCAAACAGCTCACAAATGCGTTTCATCTTAATTTTGAGGTCATATTTCATACCTCCGCCGAGCCAGTCGATAATAAAACCGACAAGCTGACACTTGTAGTACATAATCATTGCGTCAAGGTCATCTTCGGCAATATTCTTTGTAATTTCAAGCTTGTCAAAATAGCTTTTTATAGCGTGAGTACAAATCCTGTTGAGATACACATCAAATGTAGTTCTGTTCGCAGAATTGTAAATGTGCTGAATCACCGACTTGTTAGAAGAAGCATAGTCAATTACAGAAATCAGGCTTTCATAAACAGAGGTATTGTTGTCGGTTTCGGTCGCAACAAATCTGTCAGCCTCTTCAACGAGAATTTCCTCAAGAAGCGACGGAATGTCGTCAAAATGGTAGTAGAAGGAATTACGGTTAATTCCGCATTCTTCAACAATTTCCTTGACTGTAATTTTATTCAACGGCTTTTTATTCAAGAGCGAAATAAAGGTCGCCTTGATAGCCGCCTTGGTAAATGTCGGCATAGTGTCCCCCCTGAAAATTGCAAAACATCCGTGTGCAGACGGATGTTTCCGTTCCGAATTTTTTCATACACAATATATGTAGCCGATTGCTACACTAATTAAAGTAAATTGTATCACAATTATTTAAAAATAGCAATAACAAGCATATTAACAAAATCAGGGGTTTGTTTTGTATTTCCTATGTAAAAAAGCCCAAAAATTGATGTTTCCCCCCAAAAAAAGTCAGATCCAAAATCTAATGATTTTGGAGGTTGATTCAAAATCGTGGCTTTATATTTATAAAATTATAAATTCAATATCTTTCGGGAAATCATTTTGCACACTGCAAAGGCTGATTTCATAGTCCGAAAATTTGTATTGCTTCATATAATATTCGGTTTGATTTTCAGAGAATTTTCCGTTGCTGACATAAACACTTTTTGCGCCACGGTGAAATCCGTCACCCATACATTTTAGGAGTGCCTCTTTTTTAGTCCACAATTCAAAAAATGTGCCGAGCCTGTCAAAAGCGTTGCCCAGCAATTTCATCTCGTTGTCGCAGAAAACAATTTTGCCGAGCCTTATACCATTGAGAAATCGAATTTCTTCAATATCACAGCCGACTTCGGACCCCGACAACGCAAAAAGCACATAGCTTCCGCTGTGCGAAATATTGAAACAAAGCCCATTGTCACATTCGGGCTTGCCGAATTCATTCACGGTGATTTTTGCACCGCCAAGAAATTTGTTCATAAACAATCCGCCTGCAATGCAACGCAGTTTATCGTCATCTCGGCGGCATCTTTGAACACGCTCCGCCCTTTCGGAAGAAAGCTCACCGACTCTGTCAAAAGAAATTTTGCGGATATCGGTTATAAAAAGCCGTGTTTTCATATCAATAGCCACGGAGTGCGTCAAGCGAATCATCGGACATAATCCAATCGTTCACATCAATTTCCGTAAAATCGGTTTTATCGTTTCTGACAATAACCTTGTCAATACCTGCGTTGATAACCATACGCTTGCACATTGCACACGAAGATGTGTTCTGAACATACTCGCCGTTTGACATCTCCTTGCCGACAAGATAAAGCGTTGCGCCAATCATCTGTTCTCTTGATGCATGAATAATAGCGTTCGCCTCGGCGTGAACGCTTCTGCAAAGTTCGTAACGCTCGCCACGGGGAATGTTGCGTTCCTGACGGATACAAAATCCCAAATCACAGCAATTTTTTCTGCCTCTCGGAGCACCTGTATAGCCTGTTGAAACAATCTGGTCGTTGTTCACGATAATTGCACCAAAATTTCTGCGCAGGCAAGTTCCCCTTTCAAGCACAGTTTCGGCAATGTCAAGATAATAATTAATTTTGTCAATTCTGTCCATAAAAACACCGTCCGTTATCATAATTTCAAATTCGGTCAAGTATATTTTAGAGTAGCCGAAAGCAGTATCAGCCTTTGAGCTTTTCAACACAATCTCTGCATACATATTTTCCGCCGAATGCAATCAGATTATCAAGAGTATTGCAAAAAACGCACTTACTCTCTGCCTTTTTAATCGTAACGCACTCATCGTCAGCCTCAATGTGAAGAATGTCACCCGGCTTAATGTTGAGGTGGTTGCGGATATCCTTTGATATTACAATTCTGCCTGCTTTATCAATTTCCCTAAAGTTTGTATAAATCATTTTAATTCACCATAATCCCTATTTTTTAATTCACCATAATCCCTATTTTTACCTATACTACCATTTTTCGGGATTTTTGTCAACGATTTTATTAAATAATTTGATTACAAAAATGACAATATTGTACATTTTGTCGTTAATTGCAGCAAAAGGAGTAAAAATGCTGAATTATATCTGGAGCGGACTCATTGCCGTGAGCGTATTGTGTGCGTTGTTTATGGGCAACACCGCCGACATTTCAAACGCACTCATCGAAAGCGGAGCGTCATCAATACAGCTTATTCTCACAATGGCAGGCATAATCTGCCTTTGGTCGGGAATTATGAAAATTGCAGTCGAAAGCGGTTTGACAAACATTTTTGCAAAAATCTTTGCACCGTTGCTCCGTCCGCTTTTTCCGAGGCTTGATAAAAAAAGTGACGCCTTTCAAAGCATCACTATGAATATCAGTGCAAATCTGCTCGGACTCGGCAATGCCGCCACACCTTTCGGACTAAAAGCAATGGAACAGCTGCACACGCTCAATGACCGCCGTGACATTGCGAGCAACGAAATGGTTGTTTTTGTAGTTATGAACACAGCGTCACTCCAGCTGTTACCAACAACGCTTGCCGCACTCCGCCAATCCTACGGAAGCTCTGCGCCTTTTGAAATTATCGTTCCCGTCTGGATAAGCTCTGCGTGTGCGTTGGCGGTAGCGTTGCTGATTGCCTGTACGCTGAATATAAGGCAAGGTAAAATTTGAGAAATGTGGTGAGCAAATGGAATTTGTAATGCCGGCATTTGCGTGTATTGTTGTGGTATTCGGGCTGATAAAAAAAGTTCCCGTATTCGATGTGTTCATCTCGGGGGCAAAAGAGGGAGTAAAACTTCTGTACAACATTGCCCCTACAATTATGGGACTTGTGTTTGCCGTTGACCTTTTGCAGTCAAGCGGAGCAATTGACGCAATATGCGCACTGATTCAGCCGACAGCGGAATTTTTAGGATTTCCGAAAGAAATCGTTCCGCTCGTACTCCTCCGCCCCGTTTCGGGAAGCGGTTCAACCGCACTCCTCACAGCCCTTTACAAAACCTGCGGTCCCGACAGCTTTGCGGGCAGAACAGCCTCCGTACTCGCAGGTTCAAGCGAAACAACCTTCTACGCAATCGCAATGTACTTTGGCTGTATCCGTGTCAAAAAAATTCGCCACACCCTCTTTGCCGCCATAACCGCCGACCTAACCGCCGCAATTATGAGTGTTATAACGGTCAGATTGTGGTTTAATATGTGATTGTAAAGTGTTCCCATTTCGGAACGCTTTTCTTAAATTCAAACTTTGTGTTCCAATTTCGGCACGATTTTATTTTAACATTTTTCAATTTGTCATTTTTCTTGCCAAACAGAGTTATTATTCCAAAAATCCGATACTAAATCATAAAATTAAAAAGCCCTTTGAAAAAAGATTTCTCAAAGGGCTTGATAAACTGGAATTTATATTGCAATCATTTTTTCTTTAATTCTAGAATATTCTTCTCGATCTGCTGTATAACCCCCCTGAAATCATCATCCGTTTTTCCTGTCGGATCTTCAAGTTTCCAGTTGTCATCAAACGCTCTGCCGATAAACGGACAACCTACATCACAACTCATGGAGATGGAGATGTCTGGCTCCGGGATGCTTGATATCAGCTTAGAATACTGCTTTTTCTCCATGTCGATGCCGTAAAGCTCCTTCATGAGACGGACGGCATCCTGATTGATCTGGGGCGCAGCAAGTATGATGGAATCCTTCAGGAAATCAATGCCCGTATGATTCTGTATAATTTCTGTGAATTAGTGACTTCTCACACTGTGGTAAAAACATCTAAAAATACCAAACACGTCTATAAAATTAATTTCGCCATCGCAGTAAACATATGCAGGGCATATCTCAAACACGGTGGTAACGAAACAGAGACCATGCTTCTCATACAAAAGTATCTGACACCTGTCAGGTACAATCGAAAATATCCTATCCACCTCCGTCCAAAGAGAAATAGGGATTTCATGTATCGGGTTGCATAAATCTCGTTACCATTATACTGCATTATGAGGCAGATATGCAATCTGTCTTTTTGTCATACACAAAAAATGATTTGAACTCATCATACACCTGCTTTCTACGCATTAGTGCACCTAAAAAATACAGCATTTCTTAACTGAACAGTATTTTCAATGCATGAACGCATATGATATACTGTTTTCATCATAAAAAACCTTATCTAAATGACATTGATTCATCAATATTAACTCCAAAATATTTCGATAACTTGATTAACTTATCAATTGACGGTTCTGATTCTCCATTTTCCCATTTTGACACCGCTTTATCTGAAACGTCGACAAGTACACCCAACTGATATTGAGACAAGCCTTTTCTCTCTCTTAGTGTACTGATAAAATTTCCAAAACTATAGTCTCTCATACTTATCCTCCGCTACTTGCTAATTACATTTTACACCAAAATAGTTCATTTGCAATTTGTTCATATCGAATTAAAGTAGATTTTTGTTGTTCGAAGCAATTGCGATTCCGATTATCACGAAACTGCGTGACTATTCACTTTTATTTGATAACAAAAAAGAGAGCCACAGAGTGACTCCCCCAGTGCAGTCCGGAAACATACACCTCATTCAATACAGATAATATACAAGATTATTATAAAAATGCAAGCACAATCAAATAATAGCCTCTACTTTCGCATCTGCGGCACCTGTGCCAAGATCACTGCGGTGAACACAAGCACGCAACCGACGATTTCCCGCGGCGCTAACACCTCATGCAATACGACGAATCCACCGAGCACTGCAAATACAGATTCCAGACTCATCACGATGGATGCAACTGCCGGATCTGCATATTTCTGTCCTGCAATCTGAAGCGTATATGCGATACCGCTCGAGAAGATACCCGCATATAGGATTGGGAACCATGCGGCGGCAAGATCACTCCATGCCGGCTGTTCGAAGATTGCCATGCAGATCAGGGATAACACACCGTTCGTAATAAACTGGATGCACGAGATCTTCACGCTGTCACAGTCGTTGAAATGATCGACCGTCAGGATATGTCCGGTGAAGCAGACTGCACACAGAAGTCCAAGCAGATCTCCAAAATACAGATTGTCGATACCACCGGACATGCACAGCATGTACATACCTCCAAGGCAGACAAAAACTGCCACGTAAACAATCTTATGCAATTTTTTCCCGAGTAATCCGGATACGATTGCAACCATAACCACATACGTTGCGGTGAGAAACCCCGATCTGCCGGAGCTGGCCACGCCTTCCGGATATGCCGCGATACCACTCTGCTGCAGATTCGTTGCGAAAAACAACACGCAGCCACAGAGGATGCCACCAATCACGGTCCGTTTTATATTTTCTTTTTCGACTGGTTCTCCACTTGCCTTTGCTTTCTGCTTCTTCATTCTCGTGCGAGCGAGAATCAACAGCGCAAGAAATGCCGCTCCAACTATGGAGCGGCTTCCGTTAAATGTAAATGTTCCAATCTGATCGGATGCTGTTGTCTGTGCTACGAACGTCGTTCCCCAGAAGAACGCGGCAAACAGCAACATAATACTTCCTTTTGTCTTTTTCATTTCAAGCCTCTTATTCTGCATCAATTGGATCTTTCTTTTTCTCAACTGCCTTGATCACCTGCAACACAACATACAGTAAAATCAGACCAATTACCAGCGGAATCACAGGACTCTTCATTACTCCCGGAAGTCCCTTGCTATTACCAAAGAATCCGGCAATAATGTAAGTGACAAACGATACAAGTGCAACTGTAATCGCATATGGAAGCTGTGTGCTTACATGATTGATGTGATTACACTGTGCACCTGCGGATGCCATAATTGTTGTATCCGAAATCGGTGAGCAATGATCTCCGCATACGGCACCTGCCATACATGCAGAGATGGAAATAATCATCATCGTTGCGTTTGTTCCCTCGAATGCATTTACAACGATCGGAATCAGCATACCGAAGGTTCCCCATGAGGTTCCGGTTGCAAACGCAAGAAAGCATGCAATGATAAATACAAGTGCCGGCAGGAAACTAAGCAACGCATCCGGCGTACTCTTCACGAGCTCTGCCACAAATTCTTTTGCGCCAAGGCTGTCTGTCATCGCCTTCAATGTCCAGGCAAATGTCAGAATCAAAATCGCAGGAACCATCGCTTTAAATCCTTCCGGAATACAAGACATGGATTCGCTGAATTTCAATACGCGGCGGAACATATAATAGATAATCGTAATCACAAGTGCAAAGAAGCTGCCATACATCAATCCAACCGATGCATCACTGCCCGAAAATGCTTCTACAAATCCAACGCCTGAGAAGAATCCACCACTGTAGATCATGCCGATGACGCAGGCTGTAATCAAAACGATCATTGGGAATACAAGGTCAATCACTTTACCCTTTGTCTCAACGACTTCATTTTCCGCGTTTGCATATGGACGGTCCGGTGTCGTGTAGATATCGCCCTTCAAAGCGTTCTTTTCATGTGTCCGCATCGGACCATAATCAATCTTTCTGACGATCAAAACAATCATAAATATAATCGTGAAAAGCGCATAATAGTTATACGGGATTGCACGGATAAAAATGGAGAATCCGTCCTCTCCCTCTACGAATCCGGCTACCGCAGCTGCCCATGACGAAATCGGGGCAATGATACAGACCGGAGCTGCTGTCGCATCAATGATATACGAAAGCTTCGCACGCGATACCTGATGCTTGTCTGTCACAGGACGCATCACGCTTCCAACTGTCAGACAGTTAAAATAATCATCAATAAAGATCAAAACACCGAGCACAACTGACGCTAACTGTGCGCCAATCCGCGTCTTGATATGTGCGCTCGCCCATCGTCCGAACGCTGCCGAACCACCGGCTTTGTTCATCATACAGACCATAACACCGAGTATTACAAGAAATACCAGAATACCCATGTTATATGAATTGGTCAGCACGCGGACGATTCCGTCTTTGAATACATGGTTTACGGTTGCTTCAAATCTGAAGTTGGACCAGAACAGTCCACCGATCACAATTCCTAAAAAGAGTGAACTGTAAACCTCCTTTGTAATGAGTGCCAGCACGATTGCCACGACCGGCGGGATTAATGCCCAGAATGTTGCGTACATCTGTGGCACGTAATTTGCGATTTCTTCCATCTTCTCTCTTCTCTCCTCGTTTTCTTTCATATTGTCTGCCGCCCATATTCAGTTGGCGACATAGTATCTGGTACATCTTAGAGCATGGATGCACGAAGCTCTTCCCCTGTTTTATTCACAAGGTAAGCCGGTGCAATATCAAATACGGTCTTGCAACCGCTTGCTCCTTCATTTGCAAGTCGGTGAGCCGCTCTTGCATAAGCGATCAGTACGCTGGATGTAAACTCAGGGTTTGAATCAAGCTTCAGGCTGTACTCGATGATATGCTTGTTCTCCTTGTTCCAGCCGGTCACGCCGCTTCGAAGTACAAATCCACCATGTGGAATTCCGCTGTGATTTGTCTTCAGCTCATCTTCCGAAATGAAGTGAACCGTTGTATCGTAATCTGCGAAATAGTTCGGCATTGTCTTGATTTCTTCCTCAACCTTTGCCGCGTCTGCGCCCTCTTCAAGCACTACGAAGCACTCTCTTGTATGCTTCTGTCTTGTTGTAAGCGCCGGATTCTCGCCGTTACGAACTGCCTCAAGTGCAGATTCTACCGGAATCGTATACTGCTTGGCATCCTTGACACCTGCGATACGACGGATGGCATCGGAATGTCCCTGACTGACACCCTTGCCCCAGAATGTATAATCATTTCCCTCCGGAAGCAATGCATTTCCGTACAGGCGGTTCAGTGAGAACATACCCGGGTCCCAGCCAACGGAGATAATTCCGATATGTCCACTTGCTTTTGCACTTGCGTCCACATTTGCAAAATGCTCCGGGATTCTAGCATGTGTATCGAAGCTGTCGATCACGTTGAAATATTTTGCACATTCCGGTGTCTGCTCCGGAAGATCGGTTGCGCTTCCGCCACACAGAATCATAACATCGATTTTATCTTTCCAGTCTGCCATGTCCTTTACGTTGCACACCTTGGCTGTCTGGTTCTTAATAACCAATTCATCAGGATTTCTTCTTGTAAATACGGCAACTAATTCCATATCATCGTTCTGGTTGATGGCTGCTTCTACGCCGCGGCCGAGATTTCCGTATCCGTAAATTCCGATTCTCGTCATTTTGTTTTCCTCCTTATTCTATCTCCCTGCATGAGAACTTCTACTCTTTCTCCGAGTTATTCTGGATTTTCATTCTACGCAGACGCGCTCTCGCTCACTTCCGCACATAGCAGACACTAATCTCACTGCGTTCGTTAAGTGCTGATGTGCTCCAATGGTCTGCTTTAGAATTGAAAATCCAGAACAACTCGAATCTACATATAGCCTCTCATGCCCGAAGGTTGAATCAAATTAAAAATTTACAATCGAATCCACTTTAGCATACTTCGTTGCTTTTCACAACAAAATTCCGCTAAATCGTATCTTTTTGTACCTTTTCGTATGTTTTTCGGGGTTATTCTTTGTTTTGTTGTTCGGTTGATGTGGTGGTGCTTGTTGTGGTGTTTGTTGATTTCCTGCCGTACACATAGCCGTAAAAATCGGTGTTGATGACCTCATCGGACATGTAAAGTTTCGTTTCGACTTCCTTGATCTTATCGTCGATGTAGGATTGTGAAACTGTTTTTTCGTCCACATAGTAGGTCACTTCTCCGGTCTTCGTGTTATAGCCAATCTTGTCTGTCTTGAAGCTATGGTCGGCAAAGATGACAAGTTCTTCCGAATCGGATAAGATATCGTGTCCTGCAAGGATGCGCGAATCATATGTCACGCCAAGTAAATTCAAGACAGTCGGAAGGACATCTACGCTTGCGCAGAGCTTCTTGACATGAACCGGTTCTTCCATCGATGCAGACCAGATGCCAAGGCAGGAATGATGTTTTTCAAATGCATCATCGGATACATTCCTGCCTGCAAGCGCATCGTAGCCGCTGTCTGTCAGTCCATACGGGTAATGATCCGGTGTCACGATGAACACGGTCTTGTCCAGCTTTCCGGCTTCATCCAGCTTGTCGATCAGATCCTCTAATGCTTTATCGAGCTCCATCTGTGCAGCAATATACGCCACCGCGTCTTCCGGCAAGTCCATTCCTTCTGTGCATTTTTCTGCTTCCTCACGGTTCTTCAGGCACATGGCATTGTAATCGTAATTATATGGAAGATGCCCACTGAATGTCATAAAATACATCAGAAACGGTTCTTCGTTAATAAACTCCTTGTATACTGCCTCGATCGTATCATAATCGGAATATGTCACATAGCTTGGGATATCCAGACCATAATCGATTGCCTTGAAATCATATCCCATATTCGCATGTGTCTCACTCCGGTTATAATAATAGAAGTCAAAGTCGTGGTATGCTTTGCTTGTGTAGCCTTTCTCATTCAATGCATTGCCAAGTGCATACGGCTGATATGTATCTGCTGACTTATAAAAGCTCCACTCTGAGGAACACGGATACTGTCCCAGACAGTCTACAAATTCTCCGTCAATCGTACTGTGATACCAGATCGGATTATAGTAATTTTCAAATACAAAGCCGTCATTCATGATCTTATAAAGCGTCGGTGTGCAGTTCTCGTAGATACCGTATTTGCACAGGCTCTCCGCGGTAATGCAGACAACATTATACCCTTCGAACATACCCGTATATTCGTTCTGCATGGTCGGTGTCTGCTGCGCGCAATAAGCGGACAGATTCTTCAACTGCTCATCCTCGGCTGCCTGATACAGCTTCTTAAAATCAACTGCCGGATCAACCTGTTCCACATACGCAGGTGCTGCATCCGTATCGGTTGCCGTAGCTTCCATTGCATCACTTTCGGTTGCCGTCACATCATCTGGCTGCATATCTGTATCATCCAAAGTGAATGTCACATTTTTCTTTCCCCCGGTGAGCATCGTCTGCGCATCCCGCACGGTCGTCACACATACGCCGAGCTTGTTCATCGAAAGCTCCAGCACATACTGGTTGTGGAACAACTGATACGGCGAATACATCGCGCGTCCCTGCACATTCAGCAGAAGGATGGAAATGGCGCACAGACAAACCGCACTTGCCACACTTATAAGCCTTATTTTCATCTTCGGTTTGTCAAATTTTAACAGAAATACACGCAGCAACACAAGCGCGATCACCGGAAGTAAAAACAGCAAAATCCAACCAACATTCTGACGGATCTTCTCAAACATCACGACCTTGAAATCCATCGCGTTCCCGGCCCCGCCGACAGACACCAGACTTAAGAATGTCCCAAATATCCGGAAATAGATGAGCTGCACGATATCATACACGCAGAATGCCGTAAGACCGACATACGCGATGATCTCATTTCCGATGCGCGGCAGCCATACAGTGAGTGCCGCTAAGAAAAGCCCCAACGTGGCACCGAACAAAATCGGATAGATGCTCGTGCTTTCGAGTTTATGGTAAATCGCCAGATGAAACAACACTTCCAGATAGATGCCCGCGCCCGCAAAAAATGGGATGCGCCAATAAGAAAATGCATGCTTCTCCTTCTTTAATTTTATTGTCTGTATCTGATTTTTCATTGTAATCCTCCAAACCTCACATACGCTCTATCAATCGCGCATTTTATTATATATGATTTTACCTTGTTTTTCACTATCTTTTATTTTATAATTTAATGTCAGTGTTTACGAAAAATAAGGAGGTGCCCTATGGCTGAAGCATATTCAAATTTTGCTGCTGTCTACGATGCGCTCATGGACAACATTCCCTATGACGCATGGGCGGACTATCTGCACAGCCTGCTTGTGGAATATGATATTGCAAGCGGCATTCTGGCAGAGCTTGGCTGTGGAACCGGAAATATAACCGAGCGTATGGCAGGTTTCGGATACGACATGATCGGTATCGACAACTCCCCTGCCATGCTGGATATTGCAAATGAAAAGCGGGAACAAAATCATTCTTCTTCGCTCTACCTGTGTCAGGACATGCGCGAGTTTGAGTTATACGGAACCGTTGCAGCCATCGTAAGTCTCTGCGACAGCGTCAATTATATTACCGAACCGGAAGAGCTTACGCATGTATTCTCGCTCGTCAATAACTACCTTGATCCGGACGGACTTTTCATCTTCGACTTCCATACGGAGCATTATTACCGGGATGTCGTAGCCGAAGCGACAATTGCCGAGGATCGGGATGATATCAGCTTTATCTGGGATAATTATTATGATGAAGAGGAAGCAATTAATGAACTCGCTTTAAGCCTGTTCGTAAAGGAACCTTCGGATTCCGATGCCGATGATAACCTGTTCCGCAAATATGAGGAATTGCATGTACAAAAAGGGTACACACTAAAGCAGATGAAACAGATGGTAGCTGATTCCGGTCTTACCCTGCTTGCGGCCTATGATGCATTTACACATGAGCCGGCGGACGAGGAATGTGAACGTATTTATATCATCGCGAAAGAAACACGAAACAAGAATTCAAAGAAACAATATATACAGTAATTTTGTATACCACTGCATCAATCATAAATAACAACACATGCAAGTATATATACAAAATCCAAACACTCATTTTAAGGAGGATACATTTATGGCAGATACAATGATTCGTGGCATGGCAGCGAACAAGCAGGTTCGTTTCTTCGCCTGCAACTCTACCGATACTGTGGAAAAAGCAAGAATTACACATCATACCAGTCCGGTTGTTACGAACGCACTCGGCAGACTGTTGACCGGAGGCGTGCTGATGGGCGCCATGTGTAAAAATGATACCGACAAATTAACACTCCGTATCCAGTGTCAGGGACCGATCTCCGGTATGCTTGTCACTGCCGATGCAAACGGACATGTCAAGGGATATGTCAGCGAACCGGAGGTTATGCTTCCTGCAAACGATGTCGCAAAGGCTGTGGACCTCGGTGTCTTAAGCGTCATCAAGGATATCGGTCTGAAGGAGCCGTATGTCGGCGACACCCATCTGGTAAGCGGCGAGATTGCAGAGGATCTGACCTACTATTTTGCAACAAGTGACCAGATTCC
>ERZ780075.418-NODE-418-length-20382-cov-3.794854_pt1 | contig 20382 bp, 19 predicted proteins | sample MGYA00511839_ERZ780075 | MGnify/ENA primary metagenome ERZ780075 (study PRJEB29588, sample SAMEA2155953) | human gut metagenome | biome: human gut; feature: human-associated habitat; material: faeces | place: Denmark | collected 2008/2010 ...
TCAATAATTGTGGAAAAGTATATAATATCCACCAACTTATACACATAATTGTGGATAAAAAATGATTCTAAAAACAAAAATTGTTGATAACTTCGGGCGGAATCATACATATTGTATTTATAAAATTGGAGATACAATATAGTGAGGTTAGAGGAGAGTAAAACATAAGCATATGAATATATGACGATTTCATAAAAATAAGCCGGATGATTTAATCATCCGACTTACTTAACTTCTTAGTAATTATATACCAGTTTTTATCATATGGAATGTATAATGAAATTACATCTGTTCTGGACAATCAATACCAAGCAATTCCATTGCATCTTTGATCGTCTTCTTTGTGATATATACCAGTGTAGCACGCGCGTTACGCACATTCTCTTCCTCTACATGGATACGGCATGCGTTGTAGAATTTGTTGAATGCCTGTGCAACATCGACTGCAAATCTTGCAACGGCAGAAGGCTCATAACGCTCAGAAGCGTCCTTGACAATCTTCGGGAAGCGGTTAATCTCTTTCAGTAACTCCATTGCTTCTACATCTGTCAATACACTGTAATCAATATCTGCCGATGGTGTAAATTCATCCAGCTTCTTTAAGATACTGCAGCATCTTGCATGTGTGTACTGTACGTATGGACCAGTTTCACCATCGAAGTTCAAAAGCTTCTCCCATTTGAAAGATACGTCTTTGATACGCTGGTTATAAAGATCATTGAACAATACGGCACCAACACCAATTTTCTTTGCTGTCTCATCCTTATCTGGAAGATCCGGGTTCTTCTCATTGATGATCTCTTTGATCTTCGCAATCGCTTCGAGGAGAATATCCTCGGCATAAATAATATTTCCGCTACGTGTAGAAAGCTTGGCACCTTCCAAGCTGACAAGTCCATAAGGAATATGCACTAACTGATCCTTTGCCCATTCATTTCCAAGCAATTCAACAACCTTGAATACCTGCTTGAAGTGAAGCTTCTGTTCCTGTCCGGTTACATACAGACATTTTACGAAGTTGTAAGTTTCTTTCCGATAGAAGATCGCTGCAATATCACGTGTTGCATAGATGGAGCTGCCGTCGTTCTTCAGGATCAGACATGGAGCCATATCATAAGCGTCTAAGTTTACGATCTTTGCACCCTCGCTCTCTGTCAGGAGATTTGCGTCTGTCAGTCGTTTTACAACATCGTCGGTTTTATCACGGTAGAAGCTCTCGCCGAGGTAGTAGTCGAAGTCCATACCAAGCAGATCGTAAGTACGCTTGTACTCGATCAGACTGATATCCTTGAACCACTGCCAGATTTTTAAAGCTTCCTCGTCACCATGTTCCATCTTCGCGAACCATGCACGCGCTTCGTCGTTTAACTCTGGATTCTTCTCAGCCTCTTCGTGGAACTTCACGTAGAGCTTCATCAGTTCGGCAACGCCGTCCTTCTTGACCGCTTCTTCGCTTCCCCATGCCTTGTATGCAACGATCAGTTTACCAAACTGTGTACCCCAGTCGCCGAGGTGGTTGATGCGGACAACCTTGTAGCCCAGCTTGGAATAAATCTTATACAGAGAGTTTCCAATGATCGTCGTACGAAGATGTCCAACATGGAAATTCTTTGCTACGTTTGGAGAAGAATAATCGATACAGATTGTCTGTCCATTTCCTTCGGTAGAACTTCCGAAATCATCAGCCATAGAAGCTGTCACCATTGTTTCGATAAATAATTCCTTCTTTACGAAGAAGTTTAAGTAAGCACCCTGTACCTGAATCTCCTGCAGGAAATCCACATCGCCGATTGCTTCTTTGATATCGTTGGCAATCATCTGTGGGGCTTTGCGCATCGTCTTCGCAAGGCGGAAGCAGGGAAATGCAAAATCACCAAGCTCCGGTTTTGGCGGAATCTCAATCAGGTCTGCAATTTCTGCTGCGGTTAACCCTTCGACGTTTGCAGCAATCAGTTCTACAATCTTGTTTTTCATAATATATAAACTCCTTTATTGTTGTTTGCTTTTATTGTTGGATCGGGAAGCTGAATTTTACTGTGGTTCCCGACATGACATCCCCGGAGATATCCAGCTTGCCACAGAGCATATACAGGATTTCCTTTGCTTTGTGCAGGCTGCTGTACCAAGGACTGTCCTCCATATAGGTGTCCTTGATGCCGACACCATCATCTGTCAGAATGACCTCTGCCATATTTGGCGTCAGGCTTGCCTGTACGGATACATTGGATGCATTTGCATGTAAGGCGATGTTATCGAAAAATATTGCAATCAGCCGCATGAAGTTAATGTTGAACACCGGATGATAGCTGATGTTCGGATCTGGTGTTTCGACAGATGCGGTAATTTTGATCTTTGTATGTTTCTGCTTAAACTCATTTAAGTAAGCTTCGAGCTGTTCCTTCAACGGTTTGTCGGAAGAAGAAAAGCTGTTCATGTTCTCGGCGATTTCATCGACCGAGTGGGACATCTGCTTTACGTTGTGCAGGATTTCCTGCAAGGTTAATTTCGCACGTCCGACATCTGTTCCAATCAGATAGTTGATCATATCCAGTTTGTTCTGCATAGCTTCCAGCCCGGTTTTGATCTGCTTATCCAGAATCGTCTGTGTGAGTGCCCGGTCGTATGCATCCAGCATTAAGATATTATATCCATGCGAGGAGATGTCTTCCTTGGCGTCCTCCTGAAGAAATGTAAAGCCGTAGTGATCGGTATGATCAGGGTCGTCTGTCGTGTAGCGAGGCTCAAAAGAGGTAAGTGCATCTTCTGCATTGTTCAATGCTTCCAGGTATTGACGCAGCTTGTTCAACTGTAATTCCATGCCGCGCAGCTTTAACGTCAAGGTCTCCTTCACGGATTGCAGGTCTTTGATCTGCTCCTGAATGATCTTGTTGCGCTCGGTATCCACGCCATCATTTGTGACAGGAGAAAAGACGCTTTTTCTGGAGTTGGTCTTGAAGGCGTAAATGTCCTTCGTCTTGTCCAGCTCATCAATCTTGATGTCAATTTCAAAAATCTGTGTTTTGAGATTCTGGATATCCTCCAATTGTGACAGGAAGGATTTGTTGAAATAATCCAGCATCATCTGATTGGCAGATTTGATTTTCTTAAAATTCTCTTTTGATTCTTCCATAGTTGAAGTACCTCTTTTCGTGGTGCAAGGTTTCCTGTTATCGTCTGCGGGAACGGGAGTTTTGCTTCCGTTTCCGTGGTTCGATCACATTTGCATAAATAAAAAGTCCAAGAATACATGCAACGACGACCGCCGCAATTATATATTTCCAATAGCTTTTCTTTTCTTTGATTAACGCCGGGCGGATACTGCCATTTTTGTATGCTTCGGCTACGGCAACGTCATCGTTGGAATTGACATAGCCGGAATAGCTGACCGGAAGTGTCAGGCAGGTCGTACCTTCATAGGAAACTTCCAAAGTACCGATATAACCTTCATCCAGCCGGTCTGCGGATGGAACAAAGTTCATTTGCAGCTTGGTTCTGTCGGCATTGTTCGCAAATATAAATGGCTGGTTATTGTCAACGGACAGATGCATGGTTCCGAGATTTTCACAACCATAATAATCGTTTAAGAAGTTCTGCGCGGTCGTGGCAGCCTCTGCATCGAATTCATAGTCTGACAACAACGTGGTGTTTGAGTAGTTGTTGAATACATAGTTGAACAGCGCAATGCTGTCGGTGTAATTCGTTGCGTTGTCAGGGGCACCCATTGTCACACAGATCAACTGCATATCATTTTTTTCAGCCCAGACGACAAGTGTACCACCCGCATCATCAGTATAACCAGTTTTTCCACCTTGACATGCCGGGTAATAATATTCGGAATTGCTGAGCATCATCCGGTTGCCCTGCGTGAGATAACGCGTCTCATTGTTCATGTTCGTTGGCGGAATCTCATGATAGGTTTCTGAAGCATACTCACGAAAGGTCTTGCTTGTAAGCGCCTCTTTTGTGATCAGCGCCATGTCGTAGGCAGTTGTATAATGATCCGGATCATGCAATCCGTTTGCATTCGTAAAATGTGTATCCTTGCAGCCGAGACTTTGTGCAGTATCATTCATCAACTGCACGAAATTCTCCAGAGAGCCAGACACCTGTTCTGCAATCGCCCAGGCTGCTTCATTTGCAGACATGAGCATGACGGCATAGAGTGCATCCGACATACTGATCTCTTCGCCGACATCGAGCGCGATATGGGAACTGTTGCGGTCGATGCCCCAGACGGCAGCGTCGCTCATTGTGATCGTAGAGTTTAAATCTCCGTTTTTGATGGCGAGATACGCAGTCATGATCTTTGTGATACTTGCCGGATATTGCCGGGTGTGGGAATTCTTTTCGTATATGATCTGTCCGGATTGTGCATCCATGATGATGGCAGATGTGGACGTAATCTGTGGAAATCCCGTCGTTGCATTTGCATCGGATGCAGTTGCGGTGCTTGTCTGTGCAGCCTCGCATGGAATACACATGCTGAGGAATAGCACGCACACCATTATATAGGAAATAATTTTTTTCACTGTTTTGATCATGCTATAAAATCCTTTTCTGTAAAGATTGACATTATCTTCTTAATTATCATATAAAACAGGGAAAAAAACAAGAGATAAAATGCAACATTCTTGTGAAAATTTAAAATAAATGCTAATATAGAAACATTATAGATGGACGAGGTAAAAAAGATGAGATTACGAAACGTAAAAGGCTCCAGAGAAATGATTGCCACAAATGATTTTGTCGTGCATGAAGAAGAGACAATGAAGGGAAAGTGGCATGATTTTTTTGAAAATGAAAATCCGATTCATATCGAAGTGGGAATGGGAAAAGGCAGATTTATTATAGATATGGCAAAGCTGCATCCGGAGATCAATTATATCGGTATTGAGAAATATTCGAGTGTGCTTGTCCGGGCAATCGAGAAGCAGACAATCGAGCAGCTTCCGAATCTGGTGTTTATCCGAATGGATGCGGAGGCAATCGAAAATGTATTTGAAAAAGATGAGGTTGCCTATATCTATCTGAACTTTTCTGATCCGTGGCCGAAGGATCGTCATGCGAGACGGCGCCTGACATCGGTGCAGTTTTTGAACCGGTATGTGAATTTCCTCGCAGCAGATGGAGGGCTTACATTTAAGACAGACAACCGCCCGTTGTTTGATTTCTCACTGGAACAGGTAGAACTTGCCGGTTGGGAGATGGTCAACTATACGTTTGACCTGCATCATAGCGAGTATGCGGAGGGTAATGTCATGACGGAGTATGAAGAGAAGTTTTCTGCGATGGGAAATCCAATCTGCCGCATGGTCATCAAACCACCAAAAAAGAAATAACAAAAACGTGTAAAAAAAGAGATTCCGGTGCATACTATGGTAGTAAGATACATGCCGGAGTCTCTTATGGGAAGAAAAAAATGTGGTTTTAAACTTACAAATGCAGTGTACTCGAATCCCTGTCTGAATCGAAAACTGATGAATCTTGGACGCAATATACACACAGTATGTTGTATTCTGAACCGGCTGGAGACAATTAGTGCATGCAAGAAGTTAAGGAAATAAAGGGTTTGCGGGCTTTTTGAAAAAAATCTAAAAAAAATGTGAAAAAAAGCTTGCATTTTGTAAATGAATGTTGTATACTCCATATTGTTCTGATGAAGAACACATGGTAAGTGAAAATTCACTACGGGCCGCTAGCTCATTTGGTAGAGCACCTGACTCTTAATCAGGGTGTGCGGGGTTCGAGCCCCCGGCGGCCCACTTGTAAAAGCATCGGTTTTGCAGAAGAAGCTGCGGAGTCGGTGTTTTTTTTGTATTTTCGGTTTTACACAGATGAAATGCAGAGAATCATGCAGAATTTACAATGTAAGTGCAGAAAGCGTGTAGAAGATGATTTATGAAAAGATGATTGAAACTGAAAATTCAGATCCGATGCGAACCGCATGGACAGATTACCGGCAGACATTGACCAGTTATGTCTTAGAGGGGATTGAGAGCTATTACCGGCGGGCACATCTGGCAAGACAGGGAAAATTGCGGGATCAGGCGTTTACTTTGGAGGCGGATGTACCTTTGGAAGCGAAACCGGTAGTTGCTATCTGGGGTGCCGGTCGATGCAATGATCTGGATCTGGAAATGCTGGCACCCTATGTGCGGTTTGTACTGATTGACCGGACGATGGAGGATATACAGGCGGCACGGGCGCGATATGGATTATCAGAGGCACAGTGTGTCTGTGTGGATTTGCGATTCTGGGAAATCTATGAGGAAGAGGAACGGTTTTTTGAGACATTGCTTGCGAATGGGGACGATCTGCATTTGTCAGAATATCTGCGTCAGGTCATGGAGTCAGTGGCGGAGCAACAGCCAACATTTGCGGGATATGAAAAGGCATTTGATTTCAGTGTCGTGTGTGGACTTGCCAGTCAGTTAAATGCGCGGTTTGCTGGGCTGCTGCAATTATATGGAAAAGATCTGCGCAGACTGCCAAGGACGGCTGCCATGATGAAGGAAATGAATGTGCAGGCAGCAGGGCGGTTGATGGATGCCATTATGGTGACAACAAGCGGCGCTGTTTTCGCGGCAAATGAGATATATGCAGCGTTGCCTGCGCGCGAAGAACGGCTGGCAGAATATGCTCAGATCTGGACGGAGGAATGGGAACAGCTTCTGACAGCAAAGACAGAAACACAGATTCTGCCAGAGGATGTAGAAGGCATTACTTGTCAGGTTGCAGGCAGCCGGGAATTTGAACTGCATCTGATGCAGGCACAGAAGGCGGGAAAGCTTGTTTTCCGGCATCGGAGTGGGTGCGTCTGGCCATTTTCAGAAGAAAAATATTATTTTATGGATGTTTTGACGGCATATTTCATAAATAAAGAAATAAAATAAAAAAATAACTTTCATAAGTTAGGAAAGCCTTTTTGAGTGGCTGTTTTGTTGAAAAAAGAAAGTTCCTATGGTATCATAACGGAGATTGGATATAAATAGCATTATTCCGAAGAGGGTATCTATGAAATTATATGTAACAAGACATGGACAGACACAGTATAATATAGAGGTTCGAATCTGTGGAAGAGCAAATGTGCGACTGACGGAAAAAGGAATCTCACAGGCACATGAGCTGGCACAGAGCATGCAGGATACAGATGTGGATCTCATCATTTCATCACCGCTTGTGCGTGCAAAGGAGACTGCAGATATTGTCGGTGCAGCGATCGGTGTGCCGGTAGAAGTGGATGATCGCCTTGCAGAGCGTGATTATGGCGTGATCGACGGAACCTATGAGGGAACGCCGGGATTCATGGAGCAGTGGGTACAGTTTGGTTACCAGTATCCAGAGGGTGAGTCGCTGCTTAAAGTTGTACAGCGTGTGTATAATTTTCTAGATGATATCAAGCAGCGCTATGCGGATAAAAAGGTCATGGTGATCAGTCATGGCGGTGTGTGCCGGGTGATCAACTCATATTTTGAGAGTCTGGATAATGAAGATTTTTTCAAGTTTAATCTGGGAAATTGTAAAGTTCTTCAATATGATCTCTAAAAAAGAAGATTATGTAAAATATGTAATAAAATAGTCACAATCTAGCATAAATTCCTTGAATGAATGAGGGGTTTATGCTATTATTTTTTTATCACTTCTTATTAGAATTAAGAGGGTTATTTAGGAGGGAAGATTTATGAATTGTACGATGTGTGGAGCGATTATACCAACCGGACAGACAAATTGTCCAATGTGTGGAGCTCCAGTTCAGGCAGAGCAACCTGCAGATAATGCACAGCCAGTGCAGCCACAGATGGGATACCAGCAGCCACAGCAGCCGATGGGCGGATATTATCAGCCTAGAAGCAATAACGCAGCGGCATTTGGTGCAGGAATCAATGGATATCTTGGATATGTGAAGGAAAATCCTATGAATATCCTGAAGATCGTTGGAGCATTTTTTGTGTTCCTTGCAACTTTAATCCCATGGGCACATGCAACTTACTGGGGTGTTACAGAGCATTGGAATCTGTTTAAGGCAGGTGGATTTAACCGCTTCATCGCAATCATTGTGTTACTGCTTTCATTGGTACTGATTGCATGGGAGGTTGCAGATTTTATTCCTGTTCCACAGATTGCAAATGTGAAAGCAAAGTTACAGGCGATTCCATACTTTGAGTTTATTCTTCTTGGTGTCATCTTTGTATTTGTATTGATCGCAACAATTCGTCACGGTTATGCACATTCAGATGGTACGACGGTTAACTTCAGGGAGTATGGTATTAAGGTAGGTATTTCAGCTGGTGTGATTTTTGCATACCTTGGTGTGATTGCTGCCGCAGCTCCAAGAGTGTTAGACAAGCTTGGAATCAAGATCGGAAACAAATAATACATAAGTAAGAAAATGGCTGTCGAGTCGGTATGGTTCGGCAGCCATCGTTGTATATGATGGTCTGGAGGGTGATAGAACATGGTATGTAAGGAATGTGGAAAAGAGATTCCAGAGGGTGCGCTTTACTGTGAGTCTTGCGGTGCACCATTGGAAGAACCGATTGTTCTGAAGGTATCGAAAGAGGATATCAAGCGGGCAGAAAAGGAAGAGAAAGCAAAGGCGAAGGAGCGGGCAAAGCTTGCTGCAAAAAATACGGTAAAGCAGGTGCCGGAGAAAAAGCATCATCGTAAAGCTGCCGATACGAGCAAGGCAATCGACATCGTTGGATATTTCCAGTCCATCGGTGGAGATATGAACCTGTTGCTGGCGTTTGTCGGTTCGATTTTGTTATATCTGGCGCCGTTTATGAACTGGATCTGGGAGAAGCTTTTTGATGTGAAGCGTAAGGCGAATCTGTTTGAGATCGGTATGAAGAGCTCCATGGTAGAAGAAGATGGAAGCATCCTGGCGATGGGAGAAACCATTGTGCTGGTGCTTGGTATCATTGCAATCTTAGTCGGAGTCTGGATGCTGTTGTTGTCTGCCTGCGATTATATCAAGTGGTTGCGGAAATATGCGGCAAATCCGATTATGCGGTTTGCACCAATTCTTGTGATGCTTGTCATCTTTATTATCGTGATCAACAATAAGCATTACACACAGTCGCTGCGTGTGTTAGAGGACAATGTCCGACTGGCAAAAGAGCTTGGAACCTCATCGAATTATGATGCCGGAAGGGGACTTGGACCGGTCTTTTATGTGGCAGGTCTTGTGATCTATACACTTGGAACGGTTGGAGATTTTTTGGAACGGAAGCGTAAAAATGGATAATCAGAATCAATATGGAAAAAGTAAATTTGTGACAGCGAGTATGCTGCTAGGCATCCTGTCCGCAGTATTGTTGACAGTGAGCCTATTTGTACCTGCTATTGATCTGTCCGCATATCATGCACAGGTACAGATCCGGTACAGCATTATGAAGATCTGTGAAAATGTGGGGTTAATCTCTGATATGTGGCGAGGAATTCCGATTGGAATCCTGATTGCCGCGGTGGGGATGCTCGTGTTATCCTTTGTCAGGATACCGCCCCTCAAGGCAATACCCTGTATGATTGTTGTGTGTATGATTATCATAGCGCTTGTAGATATGGGAAATGTAACGGCATGGATCTCTAAGATGCTTGCTCGTTTCATCTCTTCTCAGGTATCCTCCGGTTCTTCTGTGTCCGGGGCGACGATCTGGAAGAGCTTTCAGGCAGGCATCTACCTGCTTGCAGCGGGACTGGTGAGTGGTATTGCCAGCTGCTTTGTATCCAATCATCAGGCGTAAATTATTCGCCAGTGATTCCGTCGATTTCCTCCTTGCAGTGTTTACCATCTGCAAGGAGTTTTTTTAATGTTTCTGCATCGTCGTTCTCCATTGCAGTTTTGTATTCCTGCAAAGCCGTGATAAAATAGTCAAGTTCTTTGATCAGATGTTTCTTATTTTCCAGAAAAAGCTCTGTCCACATCGTTTCATTCAACCATGCAACACGTGTCAGATCCTTGTAGCTTCCGGCAGAAAAACCATCGTGATTTTTTGCTGTCGGGCTTTTCACGTAAGCATTGGATACAACGTGTGCCATCTGGGATGTGAATGCAATCATCGCGTCGTGACGGTCGTAATCGCAGATTGTGAATTTACCGAAATGAATCGGAGACAGCAGTTTCTTCGCACGCTCGATGGATTTCGTATCATTCAGATCTTCTGGCACAAGTACCATAGAAGCTCCGTTGTACATTGTCTTTGTGCTGTATGCGTAGCCGGAGAAATGACGGCCAGCCATTGGGTGTCCGCCGATAAAAGTAAAGCCATATTGTTTGGCGATAGGGTAGCAGGATTGGCAGATCAGCTCTTTTGTACCACAGCAGTCGATCACCATCGCATCTTTGCAGATATAAGGTGCCATCTTTGTCAAATAGTCAATGCAAAGCTGCGGATACAGACAAAGCAAAATCAGATCGCAGTCTTTGATATTCCCTTCGTTTAATTCGCCGTCAATGGCTTTATCGTTATACGCAGCCTGAATCACTTCTTTGCTGCGGTTATAAGCAAGAACCTTGTGTTCGTCGTTGTCACTGTATGCTTTTGCAAAAGAACCACCGATCAGTCCAAGTCCAACAATTCCGATTGTCATAATATACCTCCATGCTGTGACTGTAATTCAAATAAATATGGTAAGATTGGCACAGCTTCAATCATCGACAACAGTATAACGCTTTAACGCGATAAAGTAAAGTAAAAATTTAAATGTATAAGACTGGTAAAACGTGGCAACACTCCTAGTACACAACAGGCGCAGAAGCAAAGTTGCGGAATACCTTGAAAAGGGGAAGGACTATGAGCACGAAAAAGAAGTTATATATTGTTGTACTTATCTGGGCAGCAGTTGCGCTGCAAATCTTTATTACGAAGCGGATTGACCGGGAGAGCCAGATGGTGACACAGGTCATGAGTGATGGCGTGGAAAATGTGACGGCGGCAGAGGTAAAACTGTATGCGCATTATGGCGATGAGACGATGACCGAAGCCGCACGAGAGAAAATCCTGCAACGGGTTGGAGAAAAGCTGGGAATCATATCTGGCTATGACATAATTACAAGTACTGAAGGTGAAAATACTTCGACAACGTTTGTGAAAAAGGGTGAAAATGGAGATACGACAATCCGGTTGATTTCGATGGAACAGACAAACGCCGATGGTTCGACCATACAGGAGAATTATCTGATGACAGAGATTGCATTGAAAAATCAGTCGACAGAAAATATCTACCGGTGTAAGGAACAGCTCGATCAGATCTACACAGATCTGGGGCTCTCTGGCAGCAGCAATCTCTATCTGTGCAGTCAGGAAAAAGGGCGGATGACCGAGGATGAGATGCAGAAAACAACCGCAGATTTCTTCGATACCATGCATGCAAAAAAGCGCAATGAAATCGAATTACAAGATACGCTGTGCATCTATGGATACAGCGATAATGTCCCGGAATATGTGTATCAAAATGATCACAAGGTAAATGTGAATATTGCTTTCACGTACGATGAAGCAGAAGACATCACGTATATACACCGCGGACTGCCATTCATAGATAAATCATTTTAACCAAAGAGTAAGCGTAGTCGTGTAAATCTGTAAACAAGATGAGCCATGATTATAATTTTTAAACAGACCATTGAAGCACGCCGGCACTTAATGAGTGCGTAGCACGAATTTAGTACCGCTGCGTGATGAAGTGAGCGGGAGCGCGTCTGTGTAGAATTATAATCATGGCTCATCTTTATAATATTCTGTAGCCCGACTACGCGTATTTTTAGTAGGAAATAATCTCGTATCCATCCTCGGTGACAAGTACCTGAATCTCCCACTGTGCAGATGGAAGTCCATCTTCGGTGTAAACTTCCCAGTCATTTTCTTCGTCGACGAAGATGTCCGGCTTGCCCATGTTTACCATCGGTTCGATCGTGAACATGAAGCCAGGAACCATAAGCATTTCTGTACCTGCTTTAGAGTTGTAGCTTACCCAAGGTTCTTCGTGGAACTCGATGCCGACACCGTGTCCACCGATTTCGCGGACAACAGAATATCCATTTGCATAGACATAATCATGCACTGCCTGCCCCATGTCGCCGAGGAAGCCCCAAGGTTTTACCTGTTCGAGACCTTTGAGCATTGCTTCCTTTGTGACATCAACGAGTTTCTTCTTCTCCGGGCTGACATCACCGATACAGAACATACGGGAAGAGTCGGAGAAATAGCCGTTCAGGATTGTAGAGCAGTCTACGTTGATGATATCACCGGATTTTAAGATAACATCTGGTGATGGGAATCCGTGGCAGACCTGATCGTTGACGGAAGTACATACACTGTATGGGAATCCTTCGTAGTTTAATGGTGCTGGAATACCGCCCATATCGGTTGTCATATCGTAGACGATCTTATCGATCTCTGCGGTAGACATACCCTCATGGATTGTCTTCTGAATCTCATCCAGTACGGCGATGTTGATTTTTGCACTTTCCTTGATCTTCTCAATCTGCTCTGCATTTTTGATTAAGTTATGAGTAGGAACGATGTGCCCCTGATGTGCAATTTTTGCAATCTTATCGTCGAACATTTCATGACAGACTTTGTATTTTCTGCCGCTGCCACACCAGCAAGGATCGTTTCGGTTAATTTTCTTTGACATGATTACGCCTCTTATATTTATATTTGTGGTTTTACGCATAGGGCGGAAAAAACCACATATATTTTAGCAAAATAGTTTCGTTTGCGCAACCTGCGTAGATGAAACGTTTTATCATCTGCAAGGATTTGAGATAGAACGCGGATGAAGAAATGGGGGATCATGGGGGATTGTAATGAGAAAATGTTGAATAAAGGGCGAAGCGGGAGGCAGTTTATGATTTTGGTTCTGGTTGCGCTGGCGTGTGTGTCATCCGGGTGTCGCAAGCAGGAGGCGAGAGAACGACAGGATCTGGATTTTACGGTGTGCGCAGAGACAGAACTGCCGGATGATCTGCGGCAGATCATAGAGGAGAAGAAGCTGCATGCATTCCAGATGAGTTATACGACGAAGGATCATCTGTATATTGTGGTTGGATATGGGGAACACGACCGTACCAATCTGTGTGTGGTTGTGGAGGAACTGTATAAGACTGACCGGGCAATCTATATAAAGACCGATCTGAAGACCGAGGCTGAGATGGAGGGGGACATTTCCGGTGTTGCATCAGGGACAGATTCCAACACGCCTGACGGGCAGACAGGAACATCGTCGATGTATCCGTATATTGTAATCCGGTTGCCGCGGCTGGAGCTGCCGGTATTGAATGTATCGTAAGTACGGCTTCTATATGCGCGCAAAAATATTTACGGTAAATTATCATAATTCAGAGAGCATTGGAATACATATAAAGCAGAGGGTAAGAATCTAGTTTGGTGGAGGGAGCTATGGAATTTTCGAAGAAGGAAATACATACAAGCGTGTTGACGCAGTCCAAATATTCACAGATAACAGTTGATGATGATTTTACGATTCCGGATAGTAAAGGCGATATGGAAAAAATCGTTGCCAAGGAAGGTCATATTCTGTTGGAGTCCATGATTCCGGAGGATGGAAAAGTGCGGATCACCGGATCGGTCTGCGTGCGTGTGCTGTATCGTACCGGGGGCGATATCCCGCGGCTGTGCCAGTTCCAGAGTGAGATTCCATTTGAGGATGTTGTCAACTGCGATGGCGTGTCTTCCTCTAGTCAGGTGGATTGCCACAGTCAGTTGGAGGATCTGACGGTGAGCATGATCAATTCGCGCAAGCTGGAGGTTCGCGGACTGATTGGAACAAGTGTTAATGTGTATGAAGAGATGTGCATCGATGCGGCGACAGGGATTGAGCAGGGGGAAGGCGTTGCCTGTCAGTATCGCGACGTTACATATAGTCAGGTCGTGCTCGCCAAGCGCGATGTCCTGAAGGTGCGGGAGGAGCTGGAAATCCCGCAGAACAAACCGAATATCCAGGAGATTTTGTGGCAATGTGTCGCGCTTCGGAACATGGAGACGAAGGCGGGCGATGAGAAGCTTCTGGTGCGTGGAGAAATCGAAATCTTCATCTTATATAAAGGGGGCGAGGAACGGCTCCCGGTACAATCCATTTTCTCGGTGCGGTCGCTCTATCGTGAGGTGCCTTGCAGTGGTGCAGCAGAGGGCATGGTGCTGGATGTCGATTATGTGCTTGGCAAGGGGGAGATCACAATCCGGCAGGATGCGGATGGTGAGGATCGCGTGTTTGGCTGTGACTATAATATTGATATGAATATCAAGTTGTATGAGGACTGTTCATGCCGGATGCTGTCCGATGTGTATTCGCCGAGCGCGGAGCTTGTACCGCAGTTTGAGGTGATGGATTATGAGAATCTGCTGCTGCGCAATGCAGCGAAGGCGAAGGTGTCTGCCAGAAAACAGATCGGTGGAGATAAGGCGAAGCTGCTGCAGATCTGTCATGTGTATGGCGATGTCGATATTGATGATGTTGTTGTCGGGGAAAATGGGGCAGAGATCACAGGCGTTGTAAAATGCTGTGTGCTGTATATTGCGACCGGAGATGATCCGATGAGCAGTGTCGAGGTGGAGATTCCATTTTCGTATACGGCGGATACGGTACCGCTCGCGCAGGAGGACTCGGTGCGTATCCATCCGTGCATCGACCAGCTTACTGCGTCGTTATTAAATAGTGAAGAAATCGAGATTAAGGCACAGATCAACCTGAACATCTCCGTCTTTGCAAAGGGTGAGAGTCAGGCGATGACGGATCTGCAGATCCTGCCGATTGATGAGGCGAAGAAGGCGGCACAGCCGGGCATCGTCGGGTATGTCGTGCAGAAGGGCGACAGCATGTGGAGCATTGCGAAAAAATACTATGCATCGATTGATGCCATCAAGCAGTTGAACAATCTGGAGTCCGATTATGTATCAGAGGGTGACCGGCTGCTGATCGTGAAATCTTAGATCTTCCTATAATATAAAGTAAATAGAAAATCACGGAAATCCATGTTGCAGATGCGGCATGGATTTCTGCCGTTATGAGAAAATAAATAGATTGTGAAGAAACGCTTGCGTTGGTATAATAAAAACAGATTGTTTGTAACGGGAGGCTTTCAAGGATGAAAACGTTAACGAGAAATGCATATGCAAAGGTGAATCTGGCATTGGATGTTTTGCGCAGACGCGAGGATGGTTATCATGATGTCTGCATGATCATGCAGAATCTAAGCTTATATGATACATTGACATTTACAGTGGAGGAAGCGGATACGCTGACAATCACACTGGCGTGTGATAAAGCATTCGTGCCGTGTGATGCGCGTAATCTTATCTACAAAGCAATCGCACTGATGGGGGAAACGTATCATCTGACCGGGCATGTCCATGTGGAGCTGGTGAAACGAATCCCGGTCGAAGCCGGTATGGCAGGTGGCAGTACGGATTGCGCCGCGGCATTTCATGCGATGCGGGAGTTGTATGGACTGGACGTCAGTGATCAGGAATTGATGAAGCTCAGTGTGAAACTGGGGGCGGATGTGCCGTATTGTATTATGGCAAAAACCGCGCTTTCCGAAGGTATCGGCGAGGTGCTGACAGAGGTGGCACCGTTGCCGGATTGTTTTGTCGTTGTGGCGAAACCGACGATATCGGTCAGCACGAAGATGGTATATGAGAACCTGCATGCGAACGAGCTGCAGCACCACCCGGATGTTGCGGGTATGGTGGACGCGCTGAAGCAGGGAGATCTGTCCGGTGTGGCAAGCCGCATGGAAAATGTCTTGGAGACAGTCACAACGAAGCTTTACCCGCAGATCGAGGAGATCAAACAGACAATGAAAGAGTCTGGTGCCGAAAATGCGATCATGAGCGGCAGCGGACCGACGGTGTTTGGTTTATATACAGAGAAAGCGACTGCAGAGCAGGCGGCAGAGAAAATCCGGCAGCAGTACGGACTTTCCGAGGTATATGTGACACAGCCGTGTTAGAGTTGGCTGAGATTTTTGCAGAATCGTGAGAAATAATCATACTTTTTGAGAAAAATACTCTGGTAGAAATAAAAAATATGCTTGAAATATTTGTCTATGCATAGTAATGTATATTGTATACACGATAAAATTAATTATGATGTATATGGGGAACGAAGAAGGTAATGGAAATCTGAATGGATAAGTTTTGACAGGAAGGTAAGGAGGTAGCAGATATGAAGTTGGATATGAATATCGATGAGTATCTTCCGCTTCGGGAGGTTGTATTTCATACATTGCGCAAGGCAATCATACAGGGAGAATTGCAGCCGGGAGAGCGTCTGATGGAAGTGACGCTGGCGAACAAGCTTGGTGTCAGCCGGACACCGGTACGTGAGGCAATCCGGATGCTGGAGCTGGAAGGTCTGGTTGTTATGATTCCGCGGAAAGGTGCGGAGGTTGCGAAGATTACAGTGCGTGACTTAAAAGATGCCTTGGAGGTTCGAATGGCAATTGATTCATTGTCGGTCAAGCTTGCCTGCGAGCGATTGGATGAGGATGATAAGACAGAGATAAAACAGGCATGCGTGGCATTTCGTGAAGCGGTCAAATCAGGAAATGTGCAGGCAATTGTGGAGGGGGATGAACGTTTCCACAACACAATCTACCGGGCATCGAAGAACCAGAAGCTGATTACGATTGCGATGAATCTGCGGGAACAGGTGTATCGATACCGGTTTGAATATGTTAAGGATTTTTCGTATCATGAGAATCTGATCCGGGAGCATGATCAGATTACAGAGGCGATTTTGAAGGGCGACGTAGAGACAGCACAGAAGATTATGAAGGAACATATTTATAATCAGGAGCAGATCGTGATACGGAATTTGCAGAAGGAAGCATAAGTAAACAGGAAAACAAGAGAGAGGTGCAGAGCACCTCTTTTTTTGTGTGCCCACAAATATATTTCCACAAAACACAGTTATGTTGTTGTATAGCGACAAAATATAGTAGATAATCATTTTAATCGGCTGTTGAAAAATTTGACTTGATTCATGCAAAAATTGCATCTGATTATGCAAAAACGGACAGATGAATTGTAATGAACAGGGAATCATGCAAAACTTGGGGTTAACGGAAAAAATCTTCGATTCGCGGAAAATGAATCGAAAAAATGTTATGCAGACGGTAGAATGAAAAAAACATTGGAAAGAGGTAACGGGATGAGCGAAGAAAAACTATTTGATGTGAATTGGGATCAGAGAAAATGGGAGACACCTGCGAGCGCACAGGATATGAAGCTGTACAGCTATCCACCGAGAACGATACGGAATATGTCAGTTCCGGGATTTCTGACATGGCTGGTGCTGTTGCTGGCATCGATTGGCGGACTTCTGTATACTGCATGGATGACAGTGACTGGCGACTATGAGGATGGAAAGGTAAACACGATACTGGGAGTCGTAAGCTTTGTCGTGCTGATTTGCTGTCTGATCTACAAGACAAATTATAAGAGAAAGCTTATTACATATACCGATGTGTTACATGCGGTGTTGATTGATAATGAGAAACATGCGTATGTTGTACATTTGAATAAGGATGCTTTTCTGGGAGCAACCGGACTGGGTGCATATAGAGTTCACACTGTCCAGGCGCAGGGGGTAAGTGTAACACATGTCGGACAGGCAATGGGTAGCCGAGACATGGAGCAGAAAGCAATCAAGATGATTCAGCATAAGGATTTCCTGTTGAAGCGTATTCAGGAGAAGCCGGTTTTTCAGGAGATGATCGAGAACGGTACCTTTGAGCAGGTGGCTTTGCCGGTTGAGAAGATTCTGAAGTTCAAGAATCCGGGTGCCTGTTTCGTAGTTACGTATGCATATAAATGGAATGGCAGTGAATATACAGACACGGTTCGCTTCTATCATTCTATGCAGGATTATAAGGAGCTGCTTGCATATTTCAAGGAGCGGTATGAGGCAGAAAAATAAAGGTATGAAAAAAACAGGTGTATTGGGATTCGTGATTCTGTGCCTGCTCAGCGGGTGTGCACAGCAAAGCACAGAATCCACAGAGGCGACAACGGTCGCTGCAGTGGAAGCAGAAGTATTGGAGACGGTCGAGCTTAAACGTGCAGAAGTTGGTGATATCGTGCAGATGGGAACCTATGAGCAGGACGGGGATACGGAGACAGAGGACCCGATCTATTGGGATGTATTGGACAAGGACGGGGATTCAATATTGATTATCTCGCATGACGTGATTGGCTATCAGCGGTTTTCTGACAGCCCCAATTGTGTGATATGGGAGGATTCCCAGATACGGACATGGCTGAATGAGGAGTTTTATACGGACGCATTTGATAAGGAAACACAGGCGCGTATCAAAGGATACGTCACATCAGGAGTAGATGAGGCAAATCAGGAGTCGAGGGGTGATGCGACGGAGCGGATATTCCTGCTGAGCCAGAAGGAAATCGAGAAGTATTATGGGCACAAATTACCAAAAGCAGAAGCACTTTTATGCAAACCAAGCAAGGCTGTTTTACAGCGCTACGAAGAGATAGAGCAACAGCGCGTGCGTGAAAAAGTACCATTTGTGACAAGTGTTCCAGATGCATCGGAAGGGATTTCGTGGATGCTGCGGTCAACCGGAAAGTCACAGAATCAGATCTCCATTATTCGGGGGGACGGGTATTATTCACAATGTATGGCAGATTACTATCAGGGGGTTCGTCCGGCTATGTGGATCGATGTAGGTGATGAAAACGGAGAGGGGCAAGCGTTACAGGAATGAAAAAAATAAAATTATATGTTCTGATTACAGTCGTAAGTATCGTTTTACTTGCATGGTTACTGGTGGTGGTTATCGTATTTCAGAAAAACCATGCGGATATCTTTTTCTTCGACAATAACAAAGACATTGAATATCAATATGGAAACTATAAAGCGGATGCACTGGTCGTGGATGGATATGTATATCTGTACAGAAGTGTTGTGGAGCTGGGAAATTATGATAAAAAAGAAACATTAGAGAAATGCGGAAATAACGTCATATATCGTCTTTCCCCGGATGGAACGTATGAGGAGTTTTACGAATTTGAAGATGAAGATGCCCTCTATTATGACGTGAATTCCAAGCTTTATTATTATGATGAGCATTTCTATATCATGATTGGTCAGCGGGTGTATCGTATAACAAAGGATGGAAGCAGTGCGCAGGTTATCTATGAAAATACCGGTGGCAATGGTATTTTTCGGATGTTTGGAATCCGAGAGCATTATCTGCTGCTGGCAAATCATAATGAAGTGCGTTATCTGGATATGCGTAAATGGGACTGGAGCACGCCTATCGACTTTGATCAGATGCGTGTTTTGAAATATGTGTATGCGCTGGACGCAGATACTTTTTATAATTGGATGATCAGTGGTGTTACCAGGCATTCTCCGAAGCGGCTGCAGGATGCGAATGCAGCAATAGAAGAAGAGACAGATATCGATTGCATAAATATTTATCAGGATGCCGTCTATTATGTGCAGAAAAACGACGAGGATCATGCGTACACGATAAAATACAAAGCTCTGACGTCAGATGAAGAAGGAGATTTGCTCACGGTGAATCCAGATGGAAAATTGAGGATATTATCGTTGGTCGTTAGCGAGGATTTTATCATCTATGATCTTGGATCGTCAGAGTATGGTCAAAATTATGAATATGGAGAGAATGTGGATGTACGTATAATATGGAACCGGCATACAGGGAAATGGAAATCTATTAGTTACAAATAAGAGGACTCAGATCATATATTTATCTGCAACTGTGGAATGAAGAAATCAGAGAATGAACAGACGTAGACAGGTTCGGTATGAGGAGTTATAGAGAATGAAAAAATGGTATATCATGCTCGCATTTGCAATGCTTTTATTAAGTGGGTGTGTAAAACAGGCGGAGTCAACCGAGGTAATTACGGAGGAATCCAATACAGAGGAACCAGAACCTGCTACGACAGAAGCATTGGAAACAGTGGTACTGAAAGATGCAAAAATTGGAGATATTGTGCAGATGGGAACCTACGAACAGGACGGAGATGCAGAGACAGAAGATCCGATCTGCTGGGATGTGCTGGATAAGGATGGGGATGCCATGCTGCTTATATCCCATGATGTGATTACATATCAGAGATTCTCGGATAATCATAAATGTGTAATATGGGAGGATTCGCAGATACGGTCGTGGCTGAATCAGGCGTTCTATGAAGAGGCATTTGACGAGACAGAACAGGTAGATATCCGGGAGACAACGTTGGAGAATCCGTCTACGGTGGGGTTTGCTGCGCATGTGGATCCATCCGGGGATGTACAGGTACGGGAGAGCAGACCGGATACAAAAGATAAGATAATCCTGCTGAGCTGGGAGGAAGCGGA
>ERZ780075.427-NODE-427-length-20195-cov-3.427557_pt1 | contig 20195 bp, 12 predicted proteins | sample MGYA00511839_ERZ780075 | MGnify/ENA primary metagenome ERZ780075 (study PRJEB29588, sample SAMEA2155953) | human gut metagenome | biome: human gut; feature: human-associated habitat; material: faeces | place: Denmark | collected 2008/2010 ...
TCATCAAGAACAATAAGGGTTTTGCCTGGCACGATGTTTTGGCGTGTAATAGCACCTATGGCAAGGATGATGCGCTGCATATCATAGTCTTGCAGGAACAGGTCTTTTGCCATATCATTGTCGTCACAATTTATGTAAGCTACATTCTCAAATTCTTGTTTGCCAAATTCAGTTAGCATAAACGTTTTGCCTACTTGACGAGCACCGGCCAAAACAAGAGGCTTACGATTCTCCTTGTTTTTCCATTGTTTTAATTGAGTAATGACATTCCTATACATAATCCATTGATATTAAGTGATTTCCATTACAAAGATACACTTTTCCGACCGAACTTTGATTTTTAGCGACACAATATCAGCTATATTGTTATGTAATAGAACAAAAAAACGAGGGTGTGTCAAAAGTCAAAAAGATGATAAATATGACTATCTATAGGAGGGTATAGCATCCCTGCTATACCCTCTCAATCTACTGTAGATAAAGGCAGAGTGAGTAGGGCAAGGATGCCCTACCCTCCTATTATTTGCATGAAATCAGCGAGTTTAATCACTTCAACGTGTGGGAATGGTATTGTAGACAAAATATCGTAGTGATGATCATATGCTATAGTTTATGCAGGTCCATATCGTTGATTTCATCGAGGCGAGTTTGGTCCAATTCGCCCGAATCCCACAATGCGTCAAGGGCACTCTTCATCTTTGAAGAATAGTAGTTTTACAACAGATTCTTCAATTCCTCCAAACCCTTTTGCGACTTGTCTATCTCAAACATTTTCAACAGATGTACCTGTATTGGATTAAAAACAGTTGCTTCCATAATCGTTTTTTTTAATGTTTCCTATTTCACGGCGTTAAATTACAAAAAAAAAGTCAGACACGGAAGAACAATGCGAATAATATATCAACGGACATTACAAAAGCGCCCTGCAAAGGCAAAAGCACTAAATTGGTTAATGCTTTCACTCTTGCAGGGCGCTTCATTGTTTGAGCTATTTATGTTTTTAACCTGTTATTTCGTCGTTCAGATCATCATCTTCATCATAGATATTCATATTATCACCTACTCCAGGATTCCATTGCATTGCGTCGGAAGCAGCGAGAATACAATTCTGCATCTCGCAGTCCAAAACAGTGATTGCCGGGGCTATATATTTTTTCTTAGTCATAAAACTTATTTTTTTAAACATTTATTACTTCACAACCACTTTCTTGCCATTCACGATGTAAAGTCCTGCAGGAACTGACACTGCGATGTTCTCGCCTGCCTTCACATTCGCCTGTTTCACCATCTGACCACTCAGGCTATAGATGCCCATTGTCTGCGCCTTGCCAGAAGAAATCAAGATTTCTCCATTGCCACCACGCACAGATGTGCCAGATGTCGTAATGGATGAAATGCCAGAAGGAGTTCCTGCGACATAGACGAACTGTTCAACTTCGTCGAAATTATACCAGCCTCCATCTACCAAATATAACTTCGTTTTAGAAATTCCACTCACATCAAAAGGTATGGATGAATCATATTGCACTATACAACAATAGAACGAACGATTACCACCATAATCTTCTGGGCTTGCCTCTACATTCAATGTTGCCGTTTCACCACTCTTGATACGAATGCTCAGTATTTGTCCATTGTTAACACGATTTTCTCCAAAGGCATAAACATACGTTTCAAACTTAGCTTGATAGGAACCTCCATCATTTCTAATCTTATAGGAAAAGACAGCCTTACTAGCATTTGTCTTAGGACCTTTCACCTTATTGGAGTAATAATAAGCATTTTCCGTCTCATACACATTTGGAATTGCATTGGTTTCCTTACCCACCAGCACCAACTTAGGAGCAGTAGATTGCGTAACGGTGAATTTCTTCATTTCCATCAAATCCTCGCCATTAGCATTTGTCACCCAAACATAGAGATCGCCAGCAGAAGGGGTTACAGATACCTCACGAGTTGAACTGCCCTTGCTAAGAATCGTGAAATAGATTTGTTCAGAAGGCTCAGAAGGCTTCTCGTTGGTAGTACTCGTATAGACTTTGATCAGACCTAGATGTTCAAAGTCTGCATCATTGCTAACTGTCAACATCAAGGTGTTGTCTTGCCCACTCAACAATTCGTCTTGTGCCACAATGTCCGCACTCAGAGGGGTCTTTGCCACTGATATTTTACTCGCTGTAGCCTCTACCACAAATGGAGTCATATACAAATAGCCACATCTCTTCCATTCTTTCTGGTCTGTGCTATAAAGAGCGTAAAGCGTGGTTTTTCCTACAGGGAAGGCATAGTCGAACTGGAACAACCTAATATTTTGCCTATAAGGTGACCCATCAGGCTCCGGATGCTTAATGGAAATACTACTAGATTTCGAAAGCGGCTTATAAGTACCATCAGCTTGCTGGATGCCGTATGCAAAATAGCCAGTAAAATCTTTGGCAGATTGATTACTTAGCAAATTATTAGTTATGACTCTAAACGTATCAGTCACCTTAGCACGGGTGCTCTTGATGAAACCCAATGTGGAATATCCACTACCTAGCATTACCACAGGAGCCACTTCCACCAAAGGCTCATCCACTTTACCATTGTCTGGAGCAATACCGATAATCATACTACAGCTTTGGTTATATCCATCAGGCGCATTACCAGAGCCCGCACCTCCCTTGTCAGGATTCAAAATCGTCACATCGAAGTAGCCGTCTTGGTAACCACCCCATCCCCAGTTGATATGGTACAAGCCGTTTCCATCTGTTCCATCGCAAACAAACTCATGACCTCCATCAGAAGATTGACCGCTATACAAGATAGGGCGTTTTGCCGTCAATTCCTTGTCCATGATTTGCGACCATTCCGCCAAAGTAAAAACGTCACGGTTTAGGTCTTGCATCAAGTCGGAGTCGTAACCGAAGTAAGTTGACAAGATTGCAGGTGTCACATTGGCGCCTGACGAAGGACCATAATCCATCTCACAAGCCACACCGCAATGATACAACAGCTTGGCAACAGCAGCAGCTTGAGCATCCGTATAATTCAATGGTTCGTAAGAAGCATACTGTGGAAGCATATTATCCCAATCGTAACTCTCTCCTTTGTTGATTTGAGGAATACTAAGATGCTTTGTGCGCGTTACATACGCAGGAATATCTGCCTGAAGAGTCGTCGGATATTGATAATACATCATCACTTGTGCCATCGCCGTAGCCACACATCCCGTCACAGAACGATCGGTACTATTATACATCGGACACATTTTATTATAAGGTGTCATCTGGTTCCACTGGATACTTCCCAAGAGCGGAGCCACGGTAGGCTGCTGATAACCTGAGCTGCGGAGGGCTTTCGCCTCGGCGATACTTGCCGAAGCTCGACTATCGCCATTGTCGAGCTGACCCACCATCTCCTCATAAGCCTTCATGAAGCCAACATAGTTGCTTGGCAGATTCTCCTCATCGTAAGTACCCTTGTCGGAATAGCCTACCACTTCGGGCAAGCGGTCATCACCCGAAACGACAGTGAAGCCCTTGCCCTCGCCATTCGGGAAGACATAATAGGCAGGCACTTCGCCCGACACACTCTTGACTCTCTTAGACTTAGCCTTGGCAGAAGAAGCCTCATCCATGCTGATACCCAGCTGGGCAGCTTGGCGCAAGGCGATTTCCTTGGCTTGTTGGAAACTACGTGGTCCTGCAAACGACGCAAGTGACATCATCAGCAGAAGCAGCAATAGGTGTAGATGTTTACTTCTCATAAAAACACAATTTAGGTTATTACTCAATTGATTCATAGAAGAAAACGCATCTTTGTCGCATTTTCTGCCACAAATATACAACAAATTACTGGAAACCACTAAAAAACTGTTGAAAAATAAGAACCAAATCGTATAAACCTCTGTTTTTTTACGCTATGACCTAGAATATTAACCATCAAACACTCAAAATCTCCCTGTCCGGTCTTGCATTTTCTGTACTTCTTCTATCAAATATTCTTTGAACTCTCGACTTTCCAAGACATCAATATGATTGTAAAGTCCCAAGACAAATCGAGAGATACCAATATAGCTAGCAAAATCGGCGGAGAAAATCCAATGCTTGGCATCTTTCCGAGGAGCAACAATACTCGTATCATCTGCATTGCCCGCACCATCTGCCTCATCTGCTAGAGCCTCCTCCACGATGAAATCGGTAGATTTTGGGTATTCCTCTATCATGAGGTTGTATGCCAAGAGGTCGAGACGAAGTTTAACAGGCAAGCGTTCCTCGCCACTAAACATGAAAAGGTCGGTGAACACCTGCTTGTGCCTTGCCTCATTGCCCCATTCCAAGTCGAGCATCACCACATCCGTCATTCGGGAAACCTTGAACGTCTTGTTCATCCCCGACTGCAACTCATAACAGCGCACGTCATTGTTATTGTTCATCATCAAGAACGGCTCCACCACTCTGTCGCTCATGCTCTTGCTATGGGGCGAGGAATAGCCCATGATCTTCACCAGTCGATGACGCTTGATGGCATCATAGAGCACGCTCACATTGTGGGCAGCCTGCTCACGTACCTGAGGATTGGAGAGAATCTTCAAGTCATAGAAACGGTCGAGCTTACGGCGCAATCGTTCCACGATGGCATTGTTGCCCTCCACCTTATTTAATATAGAGAGCATGGTGAGTGCCTCTTCCTCCGTGAAGTTGATGGTCTCGAAGAGATGCTTGAAAAAGGGCGACTCCCGGTCGAGGCTATAAATCTTGCCCGACTTCTCCACCTTGAAGCCCCAATCTCGGAAACTTTCGAGGTAATAATAGAGCATACGTCGGGAGATGCCAATCCTGTCGCAGATGGCATCCACATCATACCGATGGTTCTCCGTCAAGAGAAGCATCAAGTTCATCTCCTTTTCCAATTTGTCGTGGCGCATAGTCGAATATCGGTTTGTTTGAGGTGAGAATATTCGCCCGAAATCGTTAAGAGAACTTAACGGGGCGATACTTTTAACATAAAAACTCAGAAAGTGAACATATATTGCACAAAAGGCTCCTAATTTTGCGCTCAGAAACAGGCAAGAGCCTGTCATCAACTAGAATCAAGAACTTTAAAGAAAGAAAATTATGAATAAGAATCTCGTTTTATCAGGCAACTATGCCAACAACTTCTCAGCCACCCCTAGCCATTTCATCGGCAATGAATATGAGCCTTCCACCGAATTGGAGTTGCTCGAAAAAAACATCAGCAGCCTCGCCCAAAAGTTGAGCAAGACTGCCGATGCCATCAAGCAACCGATAGAATGGTTGCGCAAGTACTATTCCGTCATCCTAGAAAAGGAAATCAGCATGAAGCAAACCGCCCTCTTGCTGGAGACCCAGTTTGCCTTCGCCATGGCGATAATGCCAGCCGACATGCACCTCTTGCTTCGTGCCGCAAGCCTTGGCTGGTTTTGCCTCTGCCTGAAGAAATGCAAGAAGAGTTTATAACATCGCTCCTTCCCACCAAAAATAGAAAACACATTTGAAGTTTATTTCACCACAATCTTCTTGCCATTGACCAGTACTATTGTACCACGAGCAACGGCATCCATGTGAACACGTTGACCAGTCAAGGTATAGACTACTTGAACCTTGTCACCTTTCACTTCTCCTGTCGATACTTCCCGAATGACGGTCGGCGTATCTTTGACATGGAGCACGACTGGGCTCCAAGTATCAAGGCGACCATCATAATCCGTATCAACAAGTCCAGTGGTACCATTAGGAACAAAAAGATGAATCTCTTCTGCTTGACCCTCCTTAACTGGGTCATCAGCAGTACCAGCGCCCTTGATAATCTTAAAGGTGATTTTTTCATTAGGTGTGTCTCCAAAGATAGCCATGATAGCAACGTGATGCAAGTCACCTGCTTTCTGAGGGAATGGTTCTGGGCATTGATTGCCCACCACATTACCTTTCGTATCGAAAGCAACAATCTCGCAATCATCAAGAAGAATATCGTTCCACATCACTTGACAATACAAGAAGGAATTGGTGTTAAACTTGCGATGCTCACTCTCATAACGGTCAAGATATTGGATTTTGCGCCAGCCGCTCTCCTTCTCCCAACCAATCTGACCAAATTTCTTATATCCGTCAGACTTTCGATAAGTACCATCCTCACAAGCCTCAGACTTGGAAGAATACTTGTCGTGAATGTCGGTCTGTGCGGACATTCCCTGTACCGCACAAACCAGACATAATAATAAAAAGAATTTTCTCATAAATCTTACTTGTTAAGATGAACGAATTTCTTGTTACCACGAATGACAACAGACTCGATAGCATGCTTAGCCACACGCCTACCGTTCAAGTCATACGTTGCTTCTGAACTATCCTCATCCGTCTTGACAGAGCCAATACCTGTGGTAGAAGCCAAATCGATGACGAGAGGTTGGTCAAGACTGCCCACGATAGCATCGTCACGATAGAACATAGTTCCAGGAATCACCTGTTCCATTCCATCCACGCTGACGATGAAGCGCAAGTTAGCACCACTGTTCTCACCAGCAATCGTGATGAAATAAAGATCCGCATGAGCCTCATCAGTCAAGGAACGAAGTTCACAATCACCATCAATCACTCTGACTACGGCATCCGAACGGACAGCACCATGCTTATCTACCACACGGGCAATGACGTTCATATTGCCTTGATGCATCTGGGCAATCTCAGTTTTCTCATTCACTGCATCATCTCCACCCAGTCTCATGCTCTTAGCCATAGAGGTTTCCCTGGCAGCAGAAGAAGTTGCAGATGGATAATGGAAAGTCTGCTGCTGATTACGAGTAGAATAATACAAGTAACCCTCGCCCGACTTCAAAGCCTCCAAAGAGCCTACCCATTCACTACTGTTCCAAGAAGCAAAAGCAGTCTGACTCTTGACAACATCACCTTCCTGAGGTTCGAGATCAGCAAACGCATTGCCGATAGAAACGTATCCAGGAGCCTTATAGCCAATCCAGTTCCAATTAGGTTTGATGACAACAGGATCGTTGGCAACATCAATAGCATCACCGACAACAGACAGAGATACAGGCGCATTGCCCTGGATTTTGTACATCTCGCCAGCTACCACCTCGTTGATGGAATTGCTGGTAGGAGTCCACTGTCCATTTTCACTGATCAGATAGTTCACCTGATTCTTGATGCCAGCGAGAAGTTCGTCAGCACTGCCATTATCAGGATTCACATAGAAGCTGCTCCATTGCCATCCCTTCTTGAGATTCAGGATCTGCTCTACCTTTTCCTGGGCATTCCAAACGTTAGGTGAAGAGATGGTACCAACGATATTGTCGGTCACAAACATGTTCGCCTTGTCCATGCTCACCTCTACCATCGGAAGAACTCTACCCGTCTTAGCCTCAAATACCTTATAGGTCAAGTCCTTGCCGTTGTCCTCAGCATTACCATATACATTCATGAGCACATAGTAAGCATCATAGCGAGAGAAGTAAGCAGGCTTAGCCACACCCACGCATCTGTCACCTCGGAAGGCAGCCACGATGTCATTCACGTCTTGTGACATCTCACCATTGATTTCAAGCTGACCATTGACATTCATCGTAAATTCGTAATCCGCAGAATTTACGCTCCAGTCTGGAGCCACACTCGTACTGTTCACCTTGATGACCATAGGTTCTGGTACGCCCAAGTTACCAGTCAGGTAAATCGTAGCCTCCTGACTGCCGATGGCAAGAGCAGGATCAACCGCAAAGGTCAACTTCTTGCTGGAGAGCGCAGGCAGATAGCCCGTTTCATTCTCCAGAGTGAGCCAAGATGGCAAACCGCTTATAGTCCAAGACTCTGTAGTACCACTATTATTATTGATTTCAGCCTCGATACTCACTTTTTCTGTACCATGCTTCACGGTCTCTACTTCATCCTGTTTCCATACCAATTGGTTTTGACGAACATAGACATCCCATGTCACATTCTCAGAATAGTTGTTGTGACTGTCACGTACATTCTTGACCGTTACAGTCAGCGTGCATCCCTCGATACGTTGTGGTTGCTCTGTGAGATTTACCAGAATCTTACGCTCGCTTGCCACATATTCGAAGCTTACATTCTGCTTATCAGGTACAGACTTCAATGCCGGTACATTATCAGAAGTAGGCGCAAGAGTTACAGGCACATTGATAGGCTTAACTTCCCCAGAGCGTGTAGCACTCTGGTCAGAGAGCGTTGCTAAGATGGTAGGCGCATAACCTTCATCAAGCCCACCCTCCTCGAAAGGATAGTAAGCTATCAAGCCATCACTTGCCTTATTGACACGGGCATACATATTGTTCTTGATGACATCACCCATGCGACGACCCTTCCAGATACGGATTTCATCTATCGCACCCTTCAGCATATCCGTAGCCTGAGCACCATCATACTTACCACCCAAGAGCAACTTACTTGTCTGGATGGCAGGAAGAACAGAAGCCATCATCTGCTTCTTAGCCACACCATCGAGATAAACCGTAGCAGAACCAGATGTACTCTTCAGCACATTGACAGCTACATGGTGCCACTGGTTGTCAGTCACCTTGTCAGAACCGATTGCATAATCAGCACCATTCACATTCATCTTGAGCAAACCAGCCTCATCAACAAATATGTCGAACTTATCCTTGTTATTGAATCCGAAGACATTCGCCTTACCATTCTGTTTTTCCTCAGCACGGAACCAGAATTCAGCCAAATAGCTTTCCTCATGGGTTGTGGCAATCTTGGAAGCATCCACAGCCACGACGGTCTTTCCGTCCAAGGCAAGTGCATAATTCTTGCTTGCCAAATACCAGGCTGTAGCAGAAGGCAAAACGAGATTACGACTGCGAGCATAGTCGGTAGCCAAACCACCATGACCTTCATCCAGTCGCCAATAGCCCATCAAGCCATCGCTATAACGGGTCTTCCGCTCGTACATTTCATTCTGAGCCTCACTCCAAGGACGAGCCTGATTCCAAAGACTGACATCATGTATCTGACCTTGCATCTTCTCACCCAATGTGACAGGACCATTGCCTTTGTACTCACCAACCTTTAAATTGTTGAACAAGACAACATCAAAGGCATCATAAGCATAATTGGCATTGAAGGTCTGCTTCTCTGCATCATAACTGAAGCTGACAAACTGCCAGGTATTCTTCTTGAAAGCATTGTCGCTGGTAAATTTCTGTCCATTGACATCAACTACCATCTTGTCATCATCAGCCACGCTCACGGTCATTCTGCCAGCCTTCGTGCCATGTGAGAATACCTCACCCTTGGCAGAGTAACGCATCCACATATTGACGGCAAACGACTTATTGCTTAAATTGAAGCTGGCATTGGTCTTGGCACCTTCGCCACCTGTCAGATTCAGAGCCACATCATGAGCCACCTGTGCATCATTCAATTCTCCCTGGATAGAGAAGTTGTCAGCCTTGCTCATCGCACCAGAACGAATATCCTCGTTGAAAGTCAAGGAGATTTCGCTGTCTGCGGTAAGTACGCCATTAGATGGATTAGGATTGCTAATCACCTGTGGGCGAGCCATATCCTTATAGAAGGAAATGACCTCAGAAGACTTCGTCACCTCTTCACCACCGAAGTTGCTCACCGTAATGGTACGGATATTCCATTGTCCATCAGGATAAGTATCATTGTTTGCCATACTGAAGACATAATTGAATGTACCTTCATCAGGCAACAAACCCTTGTTCTTATCAGCAGCCGCTTCCTTCTCGCTGACTACCCACTCTTTCACGGTAAGCCACTGCGGATTGCCCTGCTGCTGCACCTGCAGGCGAACGCTCTTCATACCACGAGCATTCTTATCATAATTGCTGATGGTAAGATGCATCGAAGTACCCGTCTCCAAATTGATGGCACTCTCATCTGACTTCAGAGAGACATCACTGCTCGTCTGCTGGAAGTAGGCACTGAGTTTCAGGATTTCCTCGATATTGCTATCACAGGTGCTTGACATACGAAGCTGCAAATCCTTATAATCATAAATGTCAGGATTGGTCTGTGAAATCTGCAAAGTCTTGGTTACAGTCTCACCTGCTGGTACGAGAATTGTACGACCAGCGGTCACATCCTTACCGTCCATCTTGACAGCAGCACCATTTGGATTGGAAGAATCGACCACATTCAAGTTGAAGTAACTGTCGATATCAGCCTCACTGGTATTCTGCAAGTAGATGGTAAATGCAGCAGGTTTGCCACTCGGTACACCCGTCACAGAAGTTTCCTTGGCACTGAGATGAGGCTGCTCCACCTGAGCAGTCTTTGTCTGGATGGTAGTACCCGGTCTGTAATACTTGGTCTTCACCTCATCCTCGTATGGGCAACTGGTTTGTCCGGCACGAGTATAGAAGATAGGTCCAAATCCATCAGGAGCATCGATGACATCAATAGAAAGTGCATCGGCATCACCTGTCTCTACAAGCGAGAAGCCCACTTCACGAGAAGACTCCTCGGTGCTGCCATCACTTGTTGTCGCGCCACCTCCCTTTTCATCTTTTGTCAAAACCTCAACACCATTTCCATCAAATGCAAATCCAAGTTTTCCACTACCTACAATCAGCAGCGAAGTCTCGCTTTCCACGGTGAAATCCTTACTGTTCACCGATTGGGTTGAACTGGACACACTTGAACCGGCATCAAAAGAATAGTTCGTACGCTTGTACTCAGCATTCTCGATGGCAGTCACCTTTGCCTTCTCATTGTTGGCCAAAACCTGTGTCCATGCAGAAATCTGCGCATTATACCAGGCGATGGTATCGCTTGCCACATAGTCGTCCTTCAATTGAGAACCATTGTATGCACTCTTTGGCAAGACCATCTTATAAGACTCACCGCTAAGTTCACCAGACTTGGAAGCCTTGGCTCCCCAAACTTTCTTATCACTATTGTTGGAGCCTAATCTGGAATCAGTATCAGACAACTTGGTGATATAAACCGGCTTGTCTGTGTTGTTGACATAACCATCATAGCTGTTCACATGTACCAAGCAAGAGTTACGCAACTTCTTGAAGTTTGGCAGCAGTACATTCTCCACATAGTTCTGAGTATAGGAGAACTCAGTACCATAACGAGTACCCACGCTCATCACATCGCGTTTCTCCAGCGCTGGTACACTATTAGCATCAGCCGCATAGATACCTACCTGTCGGGCATTGCCGAAATTATAGTTCACAGAAGAACCGATGAATACGTCACCCTGATTGCCTACATACTCCGGCTGATCGCTGGTAGAAATACGCTTGGTAGTGGTAATGGTCTGAACAGTGGTATTTCCCATTCTCACCTCTTCGTCAATCTTGACTCCCACTTCCAACTCGTTCTTCACTTCTATTTTGGTATCTTTAGTTACCAAAGCACCCATACCTGCCGTACCTGTTGTAATGGTAGTTTCGCAACCCATGCTTGCCTTGACGCTCGTCTCATTGGCATATTTTATAGTTCCACCACGCATCTTGGTGGTAGAGAAGGACTGTCCTTCCTCAACATAAGCATTTGATCCGGAGCCTGCTGGGTCACGAAGAATCATAATCACCTCGTCAGGACCAGAGGTCACGAAGTTGCTACCCGAAGTCAACTGTCCCAAGACAATGCCCTGGAATCCGTTGCCACTCCAATTCTTCTCCACACCATCTATAGGATAGCTCATCGTGAGCGTACGGGTGTAAGGAGTCAGGATATTTGGAGAACCAGCTTGCCAAGAGTAGGTTCCATGACCTAAAGAGTCGAGCTCGATTTCAGTCTGAGAAGACTCATATACCTCACCGTCCTTGTCACCAGTGACATAGACAGAAGTACCAAATCCCATCTGGTTGGTGATGTTCACCGTATTGTTTGCCAATGGCACCTTTGACTCCTTGACAGGAGCATCCGCGTCATGGTTGTAATACTTTTCATACAAACTCAGGTCGAACTCATAGTTGCCTCTCTGAACGAAGACAGGATAACCGAAGGTATAGGCATCCGCATTTGCAGTCTTTGGCAGAGTAAACGTTTTCTCCTTATTATATAGTTCTATCAATCTCTTGGTGCCATCTTCTGCAACCAGCTCATAGGTTGGTTCACCGAAGGCACCTTCAGCCTCTACATTCTTCTGTACCACATCCAGGATAGCCGGACTGCGGTAACTCTTCTTCAGCGATGCTACATATTCAAACTTCTTATAGCCATCCTCTACTTTGATAGAATCGGCAGATGTTGCCTGTGGATCAGTAGCATTGATGATTTCAGCCGTATTCCAACTGATATCGCTGTTGCTGTCAATATTAATTCCAGTCACAGTATATTGAAGCGGTGGAACCATAGCAGCAAACTCACCGGTCTTAGGGTCGGTCTTGATGGTAATGATACGTGCATTATCGGCAGAACCGGAACCCACAGTAGTAGTAGAGTTACAAACAGCATCAGCAGGAACAGCAAATACTCTATCGGTCTTTGCCGTCACATATTCATAAGCCTGTCCATTCTTTTCCACACTCACATTCATACTATAAGTATCAGAAGCCTTCAGGGTCAATGTAGCCTGACCAAGGTTGTTGACAGACTGTCCCAAACCAAGCGGTTTTTCATTCTCTACCGCACCACCCGTCACACGACCTACGATAGGTACAAGCGTGGTGTCGTAGAAAGTAATATTAGGCAGCGGCTTAGTGAACTCATGAGTGAGCATATCATTGCTTTCTTCCAACTGGGTAGGATAATATCCCATACCCTTATACGACTTGCCATCTGCATTGCAGAACTCATGCCCGATCTTGCTGGCACTGATATAGTGATAGCCGATAGGCACGCTGATGGTATATTCACCCTTTTCGTTGGTTTGGATAAACTCACCATCCTTGGTGCAAGACACACCATCCACGGCAAACTGCACACCCTCTACAGGGATTGTAGTACCTTGATAATATACGACACCGCTGACAGGGAATGAACTGACATCCTGGAAGTCGACACCATTGTGAACAAGCGACTGTGCACTGACAAAGCGGTTTGCCTTGGCAGCAGAGAACTCATGTGCGCCCTTGGAAGGACGGATAGTATAGCTGGTACCATCGCCAGAGAAAGGCACGCCACTGATGGTGTAGTTACCATTCACATCAGTAATAGCCGACAAGGACAACTGATTCTCAGAAGGCACGTCATCGGTAACAGCCATATTACTGATGATACCATGGTTACCATTAGAGACGCCACCAGTCTTCGAGTAGTCATAAGCTATGGTTTGATTAGTAATACCCTCATCAAACTTATAATACAAGTAGAGACCATCCTCACTGCCCGACAGCGTGTGATTATAGTTCTTCTTGATTTGGTCGTCTGTCAATTCCTTTGTCCAGAAGCGACATTCGTCGATGACACCAGAGAAACTATACCCTTGTTTTCTACTAATACCATACCATAAACCAACTAAGGACCAAGAATTCCAACTCTGATTCAGTATTTTTTCATTTATCTCATAATCACCCGTCATTGCTTGAGTAAGTGAAGAACTTTGCTGATTTCCTTCTTCATCAATAACACATATTTTATATCTTGAATAGCCATCAAAAGAAATCGCTATATGATAGAATTTATCTTTTGAGATTTTAATTGAATTTGCCCATGTTCGATACGATATATAATATTTTCCATTATTCACATGTGGTATTGCCATACTAAGTTCACCATTGAAATAAACCACCAAGCCAAGACATCTGGCAGAAAACAAAAGTGCCTTGTCATTTGGATATTCGTTTATCTTGACATATGTCTGGGCTGTCCATGGCTTATTCAATAATGCAACAATCTCTTTCGCAGTCTTAGATACACCGACACTACCAAGAACGCCCTTTGTTGCCCTCAGTGCGTGGAAAGCTTTCAACTTTTCTCCTTCTGCATTATTTGCATCAGCAATTACTTTTACACTATCAACCGCTGTACCCGTGTCATAAGATACACGACCACTGAATACACCTGTAGCAAGTGCAAAACCATCAGTTTCCTTAGAACCACCAGGAGATATGGTAGCCACTGCACTACCATTTTCCTTGCACTTGCGATAGCACTCCACTTCATATTGGTAATACGAACCAGGTTGTGCGGAGTTATCCTCGTAAGTATATGTATCTGCAACGCCAGAAGTAGTGTATATCGTTTGATAATCCGCACTACCTCCTAAAAGACGACGACGCACATTGAAATATGTCAAATCCGTACCTACTTGAGTAACATTCCAAGTAATACGTACCGTACCACTATAATCACCACGACTCGCCGTCACGCCAGTCACCTCCGAATTGCCTGCAATACTGCCTTGGCATATATCAGAAGAGAAAGTCGTTTCTTGCGCTGCAACTTTCGCCATATACTGATAAGAAGCGCAACCATTAGCCACATTTGTATCATCGAAAGAATAACTCTCTAAGTCTTTGTCATTGATTGTAGCTTCTTTATAAACCTCTCCCCAATCGGTTGTTCCTCTCACACGACGATAGAATTGGAGTTTATAGGCATTTGAAGACGAAGCGTTCTGAAACGAAGAGAAGTTACAAGTCACGGTAATTTTGTTGTCTTGATTACTCGTTGCCGATATAGAGTTAAGCGGATTGCTCTTTCCGATGGATATCGAAGTGCTCTTATACAAATTGGTAGCATCCTCTGGCTTCATGATGGTAGTATTCCATTCGTCCGGCTGGAATGCCACATAATAATAATATTTAGTATCATAGTCCTTAGTACTCTCATCGACATATGACACCTCACCATCGCTATAAGCCAATTCTGTCAATTTCTCATAAGTAGTAGAACCGCTTTTCTGGCGGAAGACCACCCACTTACCATCTGTTGTAACATGGCTCGCATCAGCTATTTCAGGCGACCAGGTAATCGTCACGTTCTTCGTCCAAGAGTTCGTGTATGCAGAAATCGACTTTGGACGTGGATATCCATTGACCCAATGGTCCCTCTCATAACTTCTATTAAAATAGACATTGTTCTCTATATATTTGCTTCCGTTAAGAGGATATGACCTATAATTGGGCGCAAAACGAGTGATAAAAGGATGCAGGCAATGAGCCTCAAAATTGTCAAGTTTCATTGTCACATAAGCCGAAGTTGCAGATTCTGCACAATCCACAAAATCCGTTTTCACCTTCTTGGGAGTAGAATTGAGATTATCCCAATAAGTTTCAATCTTGATCGGTGCGCTTGGCCAATTTACGTTTCCCTCATATTTCTTCGAGAAACGATAGGCATACCTTAAAGTACCCGATTTATCTTTACCTCCACAGTTATTATATTTTTCTTTTAGCAAATTCGTGGAATAAGCCTGAACTACCCCATTGGCAGTACGCTTAAAATAAATGTCAGGCCAAGACATCGAAGGGAAGTTGAATGTTCCGACTTTGACTTTTAGGTCATTACTGGTAGAGTTGTCCTTATATCTCCACTTTCCTCGAATCGTAATCTCATTTGAATTATTGTAAATCCAACGTTCCAGAATAAGATCAACTGTAGTACCCATCCATTTGCCTTCTGTATTTTTAATGTTACTGAGAGCGACCGTGCCTCTATAGCCATTTTTGGAAAAAGATTTTGGAGTACCAACTACCCAGTCATAAGTTTTCTTCTTCAGGTTATCTTCGTTGTTACGACTACCCGAAATAAGACTCCATACTGTTTTAAGATTGATAACATCTTTACCGTTCACCTGGAGCCACACCTCATCATCGTATGCACCATTATCTCCATCCCAACAGAAAAAGTTGAAATTGAAATAAACGTGCAACGTTCCTGGAAAATTTTGTCCATGCACATCATACACCCAAGGCGTTTGCGCCTTGACAGGTGTACCCACAAACTGTAACATTACCAATAGCAGCAGGCTCAATGCCCAATGCCGCATAGCCCAAGCTCTTCTTGGAGGAGCCAGGGCATCTCTTTTCAAATGTTGTAAAGATAGCTTCATAAACATTATTTTGATTATTATTAATTAGAATTATATCTCATCATTTACTCCATATTTCCATATCATCCACCTTTTACGTTCAATCGGTTTGTGTTGGCAAATTTAGATAAAATTTATGAAATAGGGTGTCGCATTCCTCAACAAATGTGTCGCATTCCTATCTTTTCAGTGTCGCATTCGTAGGAATGCGACACATTTTTTGACAAAATCAAACAAATTATACAGTTGTATATACGCCCACAAGCGAAAACGTTTGCGATTAAATTGCGCCTCAACTCCTTGGCAGGAAAGAAAAATATACGTAAATTTGCAGAGTAAGATAAGAAAATAGCTATTTAATAACTCTATTAAACCCCAAATGATTCAATGAAGAAATTATTCTTTTTCGTTTGCGCTTGCCTGATGTCTCTCGGCACTTTCGCCGATGAAACCAGCAATTATGACGCTCTCTACGAGAATCTTCCCTTCAAGATGGAGAAGGTGACTCGCCCCCAATTCCCTAACAACGAGGTCAACCTGAAGGACTTCGGTGCCGTGGGCGATGGTTCGACCCTCTGTACCGATGCCTTCCGCCAAGCCATCGATGCCTTGGCCCAGAAAGGTGGCGGCAAGCTCCTCGTGCCACAAGGCGTTTGGTTCACCGGACCTATCACGCTGAAGAGCAACATCAACCTACATATAGAGAAAGGTGGCATCATCCTCTTCTCTGCCGACATCAATCTCTACCCACTCGTAGAGACCTCGTTCGAGGGCTTGGACACACGCCGTTGCCAGTCGCCTATCTCCGGTCGCAACCTGGAGAATGTGGCAATCACCGGTCAGGGTGCCATCGATGGAAACGGCGAATATTGGCGCCCATTGAAGAAAGCCAAGGTAACTTCGGCTCAGTGGAAGCAGATTACCTCTCGTGGCGGTGCCTTCAAGAATCCCAACTATTGGTTCCCTTCTGAGGCTGCCATGAAGGCAGACGAGAAAGGTGCGGGCATGAACGTGCCTCTCGGCATCACCACCGAGGAAGGTTGGAACGAGGTGAAGGATTATCTCCGTCCTGTGATGATCAGCCTCATCAGCTGCAAGAACGTTTGGCTCAATGGTGTCATCTTCCAGAACTCTCCTGCCTGGAACATCCATCCTCTGATGTGTGAGAACGTGCTCATCGAGGATGTCTTGGTACGCAACCCTTCCTTCGCACAGAATGGCGATGGTCTCGACCTGGAGTCTTGCAAGAACTCCCTCATCGTCAACTCTACCTTTGATGTGGGCGACGATGGTATCTGCATCAAGAGCGGCAAGGACCTCGATGGCAGAAAGCGTGGCATCCCTTGCGAGAACGTGATTGTCGATGGATGCACCGTTTTCAAGGGTCACGGCGGCTTCGTGGTAGGTAGCGAGATGAGCGGTGGCGTAAAGAATATTAAGGTGAGCGACTGCCAGTTCCTCGGTACTGATGTGGGGCTCCGTTTCAAGAGTACACGTGGCAGAGGTGGTGTCGTAGAGAACATATACATTAATAATATGTCTATGTTTGACATCCAGACCGATGTGGTGACCTTCGACCTCTACTATGGAGGCAAGTCGGCGGTAGAGGTGCTCAACGATGGCGACCAAAAGAAGCAGCAAGTGGTGGATATGAAGAAGGTGGATGAGACCACCCCAGCCTTCCGCAACATCGACATCAACCACGTCATCTGCCGTGGCGCACGCCGTGCCGCCTACTTCAATGGCCTGCCAGAGATGCCTGTACAGAACATCAGCATCAAGGACATGGAGGTGAACAATGCCGAGCAGGGCATCGTCATCAACCGCACCGATGGTGTGAAGTTGGAAAATATCAAGGTTTCTGCCAAGACCCACACCTTCGATGCCAAGAATTCCAAGAATGTAAGTGTCAACGGAAAGACATATAAGAAAATAGATGCCAACGGTATCACCCTTGACTTCTAATTTTCTCAAGATTATATCAATTACTTTAGATTACAGTCCTGCTTTTTCTGACATCATCTGAATCTCCTTTTTCAGATAGTCATAGAAAGCAGGACTTTCTATAACCTCTATATGACCAAACAAGCCTAAAACAAATCTGGAGATACCTATATAACTTGCCATTTCCGCTTCAAAAATCCATGATTTCTCCGTCTCTTTCACGATGAAATCGGCAGATTTTGGATATTCTTCTACGAAAACATTATATGCAAGCTGATCCAAACGAAGCTTGACCGGTAAGCGTTCATCTCCACTAAACATAAAGAGATCGGTAAACATCTGCTTATGTTTTGCTTCATTACTCCACTCCAAATCAAGCAAAATTACATCTCCCATTCGGGCCACCTTAAACGTCTTGTTCATCTTCGAACTTAATTCATAGCAGCGCACATCATTATTATTGTTCATCATGAGGAAAGGCTCTACCACGCGGTCACTCATACTTTTGCTGTGTGGTGAAGAGTAATTCATAATTTTCACAAGTCTATGACGCTTGATAGCATCATAAAGCACACTCACATGATGAGCAGCCTGCTCACGTAATTGAGGATTAGAAAGGATGTTTAAGTCATAAAAACGGTCCAGTTTTCGACGCAGACGCTGGATAATGGCATTATTATCCTCCACCTTATTTAATATAGAGAGCATCGTCAGGGCTTCCTCCTCAGTGAAATTGATGGTTTCAAAGAGATGTTTGAAGAAAGGCGATTCTCTGTCCAGACTATAAATCTTTCCATTTTTCTCCACCTTGAATCCCCAATCACGGAAACTCTCCAAATAATAATAGAGCATACGGCGGGAGATGCCTATTCTGTCACAAATGGCATCTACCTCATAACGATGATTCTCGGTAAGGAGAAGCATCAGATTCATTTCTTTTTCTAACTTGTCGTGGCGCATAATCCTTGTTGATCCGTTTTTAAGGGAAAAGGTTCTGATTTCTGTTAATAGACCTTAACCCAACAACACTTTTAACATAAAAACTCAGAAAGTGAACATATATTGCACAAAAGCCCATTAATTTTGCATGCAGAATCAGAAAACAATATGTAAAACCCTTTAAAATATAAGAAAATGGAAAAGAATATCATCTTATCAGGTAATTTGGCAAAACAGTTTGCAAATGGAGAATACCATCAGTTTGAACCATCTGCCGACGTAAAGTTTCTCATTGATAGTATCAGAAACGCAGCAGGCAAGATAAAAATACCTGTAGAATGGCTCCGCAAATATTACTCCACCGTATTGGAAAAAGAAATTAGCATGAAGCAAACTGCCCTCCTGTTAGAGACACAATTTGCTTTCACGTTAGGAGTCATACCTGCAGACATTCATTTGGGTCTCCGTGCTTGCTTTTTAGGTTGGTTTGCCTGGTGTCTGCTGAAATGCAAGAAAGCCTTCAAAGATGCTTAATCCTTGAAATCAAGACTTAATTCACCGGAGCCCAAAAGATTATAGCTCATGCGATGATAAGGAGTCACACCATATTCCTTAATGGCTGCACGATGCTTTTTAGTAGGATATCCCTTATTGCCTTTCCAGTCATACTGCGGATATTCTTCAGCCAAAGCATCCATGTAATCATCTCGGTAAGTTTTTGCAAGGATGCTGGCTGCTGCTATCGACAGATACTTTCCGTCACCTTTCACGATGGTTGTATAAGGTAAATCCTGATAGGGTTTAAAACGATTACCATCTACAATGATTGCCTCCGGACGAACCTTCAGCTGATCCAAAGCACGATGCATCGCTAAGAAACTGGCATTTAGAATATTAATTTTATCGATTTCATCGGGTGTAACTACACCTACAGCCCAAGCAACTGCATCGCGTTCTATCTGCTCACGGAGTGCCTTACGCTTCTTATCTGTAAGCTTTTTACTGTCATTGAGATCTGGATTTTGATAACCAGAAGGTAGAATGACGGCAGCAGCATATACGCTTCCTGCCAGGCATCCACGACCTGCTTCATCGCAACCAGCCTCAATCTTATCCATATAATAATGACTTTCCAACATAGCTAAAACATTTGAGCTACTCGCTTAACTCCTGCAACGAGGGCATCAACTTCCTCCTTCGTATTATACAAAGCGAAGCTGGCACGGACAGTTCCTAAAATACCATAACGATCCATCAGAGGCTGTGCACAATGATGACCAGTACGGACAGCGATACCCAAACGGTCGAGCAATGTACCCATATCCATGTGATGAATATCTCCTACCAAAAAGCTGACAACAGCATCTTTACCT
>ERZ780075.434-NODE-434-length-20020-cov-5.229602_pt1 | contig 20020 bp, 16 predicted proteins | sample MGYA00511839_ERZ780075 | MGnify/ENA primary metagenome ERZ780075 (study PRJEB29588, sample SAMEA2155953) | human gut metagenome | biome: human gut; feature: human-associated habitat; material: faeces | place: Denmark | collected 2008/2010 ...
AGACAGGTGTGCTTGTCTGCCGCTTTTTTATTTCGAACCGCGCTTTTGCTCGCGAATTGCAGCGCAAATTGTAGGGACAGCCCTTGCGGCTGTCCGATATCGGCGCAGCCGATACGAAGCCGCGATAACTCAAGTCGCTGAATATCAGATAATTTTTTGTGCGCTGTCGGCGTAGTTTGTTATATTTATTTACTTCAATATTTTAATTTATCGCAAAAAACAACAGCCGTGATTCTCAACGAACCATGGCTGCTGATATTTATTTTTGCTTACAGTGTCTCAAATCTCTTTACGCCTTTGCGCTTGAGCCTTGCAAATGATATCGCGGTTATTATTGCTATTACTGCTGTCGCGATCATCAGCGCGAACACATTCGGCAACACCTGCACAGCGAACAGATAGACCGCGACGAGCACGATGATATACGTCCAGCCAAGGCACATCGCGAGCATGATGCCGAGACTCTGCTTGACCGCTCCGCTCTCACTGCTCCAGGTGAGATTAGGCATCCTGATGTTCACTCTGAGCCCCGAAACGGCGCACAGAAGCGTGAATATCTGCGGCAGTATAATCATGACTGCCGCGGTGAGAAGCTCCGGCTTGAGGGCAATACAGAAGCATATGCTGCATATCAGCGCGGGGACGGCGGTGAAGAGCATGTGGAGCTTCAGCTTTGCCCCGAAAATCTGCCACGAGGTGACGGGGAGCGAGCGGGCTATCCAGAGACTCTTGCCCTCGAGGGATATCGCGGGCGCGGTGAGTATATTCATCGAAGAGAGCAGGCATAAAAGTAAGCACGCAAATGTCGGGGCGTATTCCAGCAAATCCTCATCCATTCGGGTGACAACGCCGATAAACCAGTCGCTTTTTATCAGCGAGAAAACAGCGACGGCTATCATAAACAGCGCCCCGAGCGAGCAGTTGAGCATATAAGACGGGCTCGAGAGGAAGTGGTTTATCTCGCGGCGCAGAAGCGCGCGGTCGGTGCCCTGCTGCTTGACTGTCTTTTCTTTGTAGACTGTCTTTGCGGTCTTTCCGCTGCTCGTGACGAGTTTTAAGAATGTGCGCGACATTATGAGCCATGTCGCGGCGAGCAAGGCGAGAATGATGAGCGAAATTATAATTGTCGGCAGAACATCGCCTGCGAACGCCTTGCCGAAAATATAGAGCAGATAGGCGGACGTGCGCACCTTTGCGGCAACAGCCGCGCTGTTCGCAACGATGCCGGTGATTATCTCGTTCGCCCTGAAGTAGACATAGTAGTAGCCGCCGAGAAACGCTATTGAAACTATAACTGTTATAATGCTCTTGTTTTTTAATTTAACTGCGATTTTTGCAACGACCCAGCCGAGTATGCACGACAGTATAAGCACGAGAACAGTCACCATAACGGCCATTATAACGGCTGTTATGCCGGATATTCCGGGGTGCGCAGTTATGAAATACACGCCGACGGCGGGTATTACCACAACGCCCGAATACATCAGCCCCATGAGATAGACTCCGATGAGGCGCGCCGCCATAATATCGCGCACGGGAATGGGCATCGAGAGCAGAAGGTCGTTGTCCTTTGCGTCATAGAGGCTCGAATATGTGTTGAACACGCTACCGAAAACGCCGAAAAGCGCAGCGGTAGCGCCCATAATGGCAAAATAGAGCCAGCTCATGCCATAGGTTATCAGCGGGCGCATCGAATATGACATATAGCAGAACATTCCGCCGATGGCAAAAATCATGAGCAATATGAACAGCACTATCGAGAATGTCGCCGAGCGTGCAGACTTGCCCTTGCCCGTCTTGCGGTCAACGAAGAAACTTTTATTGAGTTCGAGAAGCTGTTTTTTTATCAGTGTTTTCAGCATTCTTCTCCCTCCAGTTCGAGGAACACGTTCTCAAGGCTGGAGTCGCCCTTGACATCTTCCATTGTGCCGGAGCGAATGAGCTTTCCGCTTTTTATTATCGCGACCTTGTCGCAGAGCTTTTCAGCAACTTCGAGAACATGGGTCGAGAAGAATATTGCGCCGCCGGAGTTGCAGACCTCGCGCATCATGCCTTTTAACAGATGCGATGCGGCGGGATCGAGGCCGACGAAAGGCTCGTCCATGATAATTAACTTGGGCTCGTGGATCCATGCGGAGATTATCGCGAGCTTCTGCTTCATGCCGTGAGAATACGCCGAGATAGGCTGCGCGAGGTCAGCAGTCAGCCCGAACATATCGGCATATTTATGTATGCGCTCGCGGCGGTCGTCAGCGCCGACGCCGAAAATATCCGCGATGAAGTTCAGATATTTTATTCCCGTCATGTATTCGTAGAGGTCGGGGTTATCGGGAATATAGGCTATGATTTTTTTGCAGGCGAGCGGGTCATCTTTTATCGAGATGCCATTTATTGTTATCTCGCCCTCGTCGAACTGCAGAATGCCGACAACGGATTTGAGCGTTGTGGTCTTGCCCGCGCCGTTGTGGCCGATGAAGCCGTATATCTCGCCGGGCGCGATATGCAGCGTCAGGTCGTCAACGGCCTTTTTCTCGCCGTAGGTTTTGGTCAGATTTTTGATGTTAAGCATAATGTCTCCTTTTCGCCCGCCGTGGTGGACAGATATCTTTTCCCTTTTCTATATTAGTATATTTTACACTGCCGGTCAATCCGGCTATGTTTTATTTTACGAACTCTTCACAAATCGCCGCGAATTTCTTTTCGCTCGGTATCTCGTGCGTTATGAACTTCCCGTTATAGAACAGCGAAAATGCGGTGTAGGCGCAGGGCGCGTTTTGAGCCTGCTCGCGCGATGAGATATGCACGGCGCGCAGCGGAAGATTCATATCGTTTGCCATATTCTCAATTATCGGAACATATTTTGCCGTAAACGGGCACTGGCTTGTATAAAATATCTCGAACCCGCTGCCGTTAGTCTGAGCGCCTTTTGCCTGCTCGCGAAAGCGCGGAGCGGGCGCGGACGGGTCAAACGGCAGATACATCAGCTCAAAATACGGCTCTGCCGAATCAGCTTTTATGAACCCCTTATATTTCAGATACTTCGGGTCGGCAAGAAAACCGCGCTTCTTCGCCGATGAGAGTATACACAGCCCGGATTTGCCCTTTTTGCGGCTGCCGCGGATACATTCGTTGAGCAGGTCGTTTGAATATCCGTGCCCCTTGAAAGAGCCGGAGACCCAGAGACAGTCGATGAACATATAGCCGGGCGCATCTATCGGAGCCCATGCGTTTTCGGCGGGGATATATTCAATAAAACACTTCCCGCGCGCGTCGGCTTTTAAAAATACCAGACCCTCGCCGAGCCTTTCGGCGAGCCACTGCTTTTTTGCAATGACCTGCGGATCCTTGGCGTTTGATATTGCACAGCATATGTGCTCGCTCTCAAGATTTTCGGGTGACAGGCGAATGTAGTTCATGGCTTTCTCCAATAATAATTATAAAACACTTGTTTTATAACAGATGTTATAATTATATCATACTTTTTGCCGATGTCAACAAGGCAGACTAAAAAATGATACTTGTCGAATTGAGCTTTATATTTTCGCCCTGAGCGCCATTTTACGCTGAGTTAAAAATAACCGCCGCGAACTTTCAAATGAAAGATACTGCGGCGGTTATCCGGCTGTTTTTCAATCCTGATGTAATTCGTCTTCAGCCCATTTGATCGGGTTGTCGTCAATATATTGCCATTTGACTTGATAATCGTATTCGTCACGGATTATATGGTCATAAAAACCTTTTTGCCAAATTGATTTTTTGACTTGCTTAGTTACGGAACCTTTGAACTGTTGTATTATGCAGTCGCCCCTACGGCAATGCGTGACAATATGGGCTTTCTGTCATCTATGCAAATTGTGATAAAATATGCTCCGTTTTGCGAATAGTCGTAATCTTTCAGCCTGTTAGGCTTTCTTCTCTGCTGTTCCATGGCATATATTTCACTGCGCAAACTGGCTGTTGTAGAGCTTCGTATAGAATCCGTTCTTCGCGAGCAGCTCCTCGTGCGTGCCCTGCTCGGCGACCTTGCCGTCTTTCATGACGAGAATGCAGTCGGCGTGGCGGATGGTCGAGAGTCTGTGCGCCACGACGAACGAGGTGCGCCCCTGCATGAGCGTGTTGAACGCATCCTGAACCTTCAATTCCGTTCTGGTGTCTATCGATGAAGTCGCCTCGTCGAGGATTAGCATCGGCGGCTTCATGAGCATGACGCGCGCGATGCAGAGCAGCTGTCTTTCACCCCCGGAGAGTCCGTCGTCGTCGCCGATGACGGTGTCGTAGCCGGTTTTGAGGCGCTTTATAAAGCTGTGAGCGCGTGCTGCCTTGGCGGCGGCGATTATCTCTTCATCCGTGGCGTCGGGCTTGCCGAACGTTATATTCTCGCGGACTGTGCCGTTCTTTATCCAGGTGTCCTGGAGCACCATGCCGAAATGGTGTCTGAGGCTGTGGCGTGTGATGTCGTTTATATTCTCGCCGTCAACCTTTATGCTTCCGCCGTCAACGTCGTAGAAGCGGAGCAGGAGATTGATAAGCGTAGTCTTGCCGCAGCCTGTCGGACCGACAACGGCTATTGTCTTGCCGGACGGGGCAAAGAAATCAAAGCCGTCGATGAGCTTCTTGCTCTTGTCATATGAGAAGCGGACATTGTCGAACTCCACGCTTCCCTCGGGATCGCTGAGCGCCGAGCAATTTTCGTCCGACTCCTCGGGTTTTTCGTCTATGAGCTCGAATATTCTTGCCGCGCAGGCGAGCGCATTCTGGAGCTCCGTCACGACGCCGGAAATCTCGTTGAACGGCTTTGTGTATTGGTTCGAGTAGGCGAGGAAGCTGACAAATCCGCCGACGGTCACCATGCCGCCGATGGCGAATATTCCGCCCATGAGCCCGACTACAGCGTATATCAGATTGTTGATAAAGCGGGTCGTCGGATTGGTAAGCGACGAGAAGAATATGGATTTGAGCGAATATTTGCGCAGCTTTTCGTTGCTCTTGTCAAATCTTTCAACCGCTCGGTCTTCATAAGAAAACGCCTGAACGGTCTTTTGATTCTGTATCATCTCGTTGATGAGCGCGGTCTGCTCGCCGCGCGTCTCGGACTGCTTTTTGAACATCGAATAAGTACGGCGTGCTATAAAACGTGCCGTGAACAGCGATATCGGGGTCAGCACTACGACCGCGAGGGTGATGAGCGGCGATATAGTGAGCATGAAAACGAGCGTCACGGCTATCGTGACAATGCCGGTGAAAAGCTGCGAGAAGCCCAATATGAGTCCGTCGGCAAACTGCTCCGCGTCCGCCGTTATGCGGCTGACAATGTCGCCGTAGGGGTGGGAGTCGGCGAACGCCACGGGCAGGGTCTGCATATGCGAAAACGCCTTTGAGCGTATATCGCGCACGGTGTTATAGGCTATGCGGTTGTTGATGATGTTCATCACCCACTGGAGCACTCCGCCGACGATGGCGCAGATCAGAATGCCGAAAAGACACTTCTTTATGACTTCAAAATCAACGTTGCCGTGCAGCTTTATTCCGTCTATCGCGCGTCCGGCGAGGACGGGGATATAGAGCGAGAGAATGACGCTTGCAACGGAGAGGATGAGCGAAAGGAACAGCAGAAGCTTCGAGCGGCCGATGACCGCGATAACGCGCTTGAAAACGGTTTTGTTCTTCACGGTTACGCATCCTCCTTTTCAAGCTGGGAATCGAAAATTTCTTTGTAGACTTCGCACGAGCGCAGAAGCTCGTCGTTCGTGCCCACGCCGACTATCTCGCCCTCGTCGAGGACTACTATGGTATCGGCGTTTCTTATCGCCGCAACGCGCTGGGACACAGTGATGACAGTCGGGGCAAAGTCGGTGTTTCTCAGCGCCTTGTTCAGCGCCGCACCGGTGGCGTAGTCGAGCGCGCTCGCCGCATCGTCGAGGATGAGCACCTCTGGTTTTCTGACGAGGGCGCGGGCTATAGTCATTCTTTGACGCTGACCGCCCGAGAGGTTCTTGCCCTCCTGTTCGAGGACAAAATCGAGCTGTCCGCTCTTGTCCTCTATCATCTGCTTTGCCTGCGCCGTTTCGAGCGCCTGCCAGATTTCTTCGTCTGTGGCGTCCTGCTTGCCGAAGCGGATATTGTCCCTGACAGTGCCGGCGAACAGGGCTTTTTTCTGCGAGACGACGCCTATTTTCGAGCGCAGAGCCTTTGTGTCGTAGTCGCGCACGTTAACGCCGTCAACGAGCACGCACCCGCCCGTTACATCGTAGAATCGCGGAATAAGATTGACGAGCGAAGTTTTGCCCGATCCGGTCGAGCCGATAACGCCTATCGAGCTGCCGCGCTTTATTTTGAGGTTGATATTGTGCAGCGATTCTTCGCTGCCGTTATATGACAGGCACGCCTTGTCAAACTCGACTGAATATTCGCTGTTTTCGTTGCCGTCGATTACATGACCGGGGACGGTGCCGGGCTCGATATCGAGCACCGATTGAATTCGGTTGCCGCAGGCAATCGCCTTTGTGACGCTGATTATAAGATTCGCGAGCTTTATCAGCTCAACGAGGATCTGTGACATGTAGTTATAGAGCGCAACGACCGCGCCGCGCGAGATGGCGCCGGAATCAACGCGTATTGCGCCGACATATATCAGCGCGATTATCGCGAGGTTTATGAGCACGAAGGTTGCGGGGTTCATGAAAGCGGATATCCTGCCGACAGCTGTCTGCATCTCGGCCAGGGCGCTGTTCTTCGCGTCAAAGTCCGCAATTTCCTCTTCCTCTTTGCAGAACGCCCTGACAACGCGGGTGCCAAGCAGGTTTTCGCGCGTCTTGCTCAGCAGCCCGTCCAGTTGCTGCTGAACCTTGCGGTACATCGGGATGCACACGAGCATTATCGCGAACACGACCGCGGCGAGAGCGGGCACCGCAACGACGAACACGAGCGACGATTTTACATCGACCGTGAACGCCATTATCACCGCACCGAATACGACGAACGGCGAGCGCAGGACGAGACGCAGGGTCAGGTTCGTTCCGGTCTGCACCTGGTTTATGTCGCCCGTCAGGCGGGTTATAAGCGTCGGCGCGCCGAGCGAATCGAGCTGGGAATAAGAGAGCTTGCCGATATGCTGGAAGAGCGCGTGGCGGATATCGGAAGCGAAGCCGACTGACGCTTTCGCCGAGAAATACTGCGCCACAAGCGTACTGCAAAGACCCAGTATGCCGAACAGACCGAGCAGCAGGCAGCGTTTGATAATATAAACTTTGTCGCCGTTCTCTATGCCGACGTCGATTATCGTCGAGACTATCAGCGGAACAGTCAGCTCGAACGCCACTTCAATGAGCTTGAAAAACGGCGCGAGAATACTTTCAATTTTGTATTTTTTCAAATACTTCAAAAGCTTTGACATGCTATTCTCCTCTTGTTTTATACTGCATTCTATAATGGTATATAATACCCTAAATAATACCATGAAAACAGGCGTTTTTCAAGACATTACGGACATTACGATTTCTTGACAGAGACGGGGAGCAGTGATAAACTTATGCGTTGTAGAAAAGAAACGGTGTGGTGAACGATGAAAGAAAAGGCTCTCAAAAAAGAGGAAGAGCTTCTCGAATGCGAAAAGCTCTGGATATTTGCCGTTATGATAGCCGTCGGCGGATTTTTCGGCGCATATACTTATGTTCAAAAGGGCGGCGTGTTCTGTAACGCGCAGACAGCGAACTTCGTGCTCATGGCGGTTCAGCTCGGGCGCGGAAATTGGCGCAAGGCGCTGTATTATCTCCTGCCCGCTTCGGCTTATCTGCTCGGCACGGTCATTTCGGAATTCTTGCCCAAGCATATAAACCGCCGCAAGATAGTCCGCTGGGACACGGCGTTCGTGGCGTTTGAAATGGCGTGGATATTTGCGCTCGGCTTCGTCCCGGACAATGCGCCGCCGCAGATCTGCCAGGTGGCTGTGAATTTTATCGCTTCGATGCAGTTCAATACATTCCGCCAGGCGAAGAAAATTCCGATGGCAACGACCTTCTGCACCAACCATGTCCGCCAAGTCGGCTCGAACCTCGTCAAGTGGCTTCGCAGCGGTAATAAAGAAGCGCGCGGCAAGATGTTCGCGCATCTGCTGATGATAGGCTCGTTTGTCGCGGGCGCGGTGGCGTCCACATTTATCTGCGGTTATCTCGGCGGCAAGACCATATGGTGCGCCGAAATATTGCTCGCGATAGTGTTCTTTGCGCTCCTGCGCGCCGATCTCGGCGAGGAGCATGACAAACTCGATGTCGTTCCACACGGTCATTGATGACAAGCTGTTAAGCTTTACATGATTTATAAATCAAAAAACAAAAGCTCCCATGCATCCCCGAATATGTTGATATATCGGGAAAGTTGCACGGGAACTTCGATTTTGCGCTAAAAAATAGGCTTTATAATTGTAAAGTAAATCACTTTACAATTCGCTTTAGCCCATTATTGGTATTTCAAGGAATGTGTAGGTAAAGCAGTTGATAATATAGAAAATAAATGCGGCTGTCGGGACTGCATATCCCGCGAATTTTTTCGCTTTGCTTTCCGAAAGTGAAGAATACATCGCTGCGCAGGCGATGAGCGTGAACATCTCGGTGAAGTAAAATACGCGCTGACCGGAGGCGTAGACGGACGAAGAGAATCCGAGCACTGCGGCGCAGCAGACGGCGGCGCTGAACAGCACGCCGACGGTGAAACCGAGCTTTTTGTTCTTTTTGATGATCTCCGCTATAAGAATGAAAATACTAAAGAGAAAGACAAAACAGAGCGCGATAACTACGAGTTCGAGCGGAAGATAATTGCCGCTCTTGAACATCTTTTCAAAGCCCTTGTCCGGTGTGGTGCGGCGGATAATAATATATGCGGCGTTGACTCCGACGCACAGCACCGAGGCGAATATTGCAAAGGCTAATAAAACTTTCTTTATTTTCCTCGAACCGCCGAATACTTCATATACCGATGCGCCGAGTAGAACGAGAAAAACGACAGTGGTTATCAGCGAGAAGAAAAACGAAAAAGCGAAATAATTCGAAAATCCGCAGAGCAGTTTTTCAAATATATTCATTTTAGAGAATCTTTCAAAACCCGACGCCGCTTCCATCGCTCCGCGCCCGCGAAGTCCGGGCGAGAAAACCAGAACAGCGGCGAAAACCGCGCTCGGCAGGAGCGGAATGAATTGACGGAATCTGAGCCTGCGTTGATATGCCGAAAAAATCAGCAGAATTACCTGCAGCGCGAGCACCGCGGCGCAGGACTGCTCCTGAGATGCCGCGACGACAGAAGCAATCGCGGCGGCGATATAGGCTATAGGATTCGGATTCACGCGCCCTCCGAATACCTCGAATGTGAGAGGTGTCACCGTGATAAGCAGGGCGGCGAACGGAACGAGAAATGTAAACGAACCTGCAAACCAGAACACCGACGGGTTGAGGCATGGCAGAAATACTGCCAACGGCACCGAGCAGGCGAAGATATATCTCTGTTTTGCGCTTGCCTTTTCGCCGAAAAAGTCCGACAGGCGGCAGAGAAAATACATTATATATATAATCAGCGCGGCGATGAACAGCTTCCAAAAAATAAGCGGCAGGCGCAGAAAGTTTATCATCAGCCATTCGCCGACTATCCGCCCGGACACGGTCGTGTACCGCTCGTGCAGCCAGCTTGTTACTGTGAATCCGTTTCGGTGGAGCATGCCGAGAAAGTGACCGTCGTCGGTCTTTAGTATGAGCCGAGTGAACACCGTGCAGAAAAACAGCACGGCGGCGGAGTATCCCGCGATTATCGAGCGGGAGGATTCGCAAAATTTTTTAAGCTTTTCTCTCATCTCTGCTCACCTCCCGCCAATGCGTACGGATTGGCGGCGGTTCCGCTTCCGCAAAGAACGAGAATACCGCTGCGAAGATACATCGCCGGGCATACGCCGCACAGCTCGTCCGCCGCGAGCGTTTTATAGAACCCGCCGGTCGTGGTGACCGCCGTAACGCTGCTCTGATTTGTTGAAACCGGCGAGCTTGTCCAGTACCAGCAGTATTTGCGCAGAGTTAAATAGCGCGAGCTGTCATTTTTGACGCATTGCTCGGTCGGGCTTCTGCGGCGGTCGGCGGTGCTTATATTTTTGAGCATATCTTTTGACGGCAGGAATATTGAATCGCCGTTTTTGTCAGGCGATATGAGCGAAAGGTCAAACTCTGAAAAATTCTCCGGATTTAAAAATCCGCTCTCCGAATTGAGCCATGCGCGCAGGGGAGAGGCGAGATAATCGGAACTGCCGATGCCGTCCTCGGACGGGTCGAACGCCCTAAAGCACAACACCTTTTCGCTCATGAGCAGAGTTTTGTCGCCCGTTTTGATGACTCTCCAGACAACAGGCTCGCCGAGATATGAGCCGATGGCTATTCTGTCGCCGCTTTTGAGCGTGACTTTCCGCGATTCATTGCCTACGACGCTGACAGACGAAGAAAACAGTAGGTGAGCCGATGTGCTTTTGATTTTTGCGCTCCCGATAAATGTCAGCGCAAACAGCAGAATTGCCGCAATTGCAGCCGCTCTGAAAGCCTTTTTCATCGTCCCACCCTTTTGTTTTTATTTTACATATACTATGTCGAGTTCATTGCACGGACCGCCTAATTTCTGCTTTCCGGCGGAGTTCAATCCGAGCATACCGTTTGCCGCGAAGAATTCGCTCTCGATAACGCACGGCTTGTTAAGATTTTTGAGCTGAGTTGCTCTGGTGCCGGTCGTGTTGCCGATACCCTTGACATACATCGACGAGCAGTTGCCGCCGTTTAGCAAAAACGCGTTTCTCGCGCCGTATGCTATGAGGACTTTCATCATATTGTCGAGCGGCATAAATTCGCCCATAGCCATGATATATTTGTTCTCTGATATCTGTGCGAAAACGGTGCGGTTGTGATAATAAGTGTCGTGCTCGTTGGTCGCCTTGCCGTTTGTTATGACTTGCCGCTGGTAGCGCAGGGAATTGTAAACGCCTTGCGAGATGTACGATTTGCAGTTCTCGTTTGTGAGCGTTTCGACTTTCCATGTGCCGTTTTTGAAGATCAACAGTCGTTTCTGCCCCTGACCATCAGTCGAAATGACCGAGCCGCTGCGAATTGTTGGCGCACCTCTTTTGTATGTTGAACCTTCTTCGCCGTTTATCGCTATGAGCGCGCCGCTCTTTCTGCCCATATCCTCAACCTTGCCGACATTCGTGCCGAGAAGCTGTTGGCTCGATGCAACACCGATATGATCGGGCGAACAGGTGATTATCGCAACATTGACCACCGGCTGATAAGTGACTGTCTTGTCGTAGTCGATAGCACCGTCCGCGTTTGCTTTTTTGAAAGCCTGAGTTATCTGCGCCCCATATGCTATTCGGTGTATTTCAATATTCACTCCGTTTGAGTTGAGCTTCCACGCTCTGAGCACCTTCGCTCCGGTAACGCTTTTGACGCTTGCTGCGCTGACTTCGAGCTTGCCTTTTGACGATGAACCGGAATTATTCGATTTTGCCGTCGTTGCAGGTTTCGATGCCGGTTTATTTGACGTAGGTTTCTGTGCGCTCTGCGCAGTGCTTTGCTCTGCGGATTCGGATGCCGCTTCTGAACTTGCCGCTGTTTCTTCTGCACTCGTCTGCGTGTTGGCTTCGGTTTCTGCGGCAGATGTGTCTTCTGTAGCGGTCGTGCCGGGCTCGGGTGCCTTTGTGCCGCATGCCGTGAAACTCATGAGAATCAGCAGGGACGCGAGCAAAACTGCAAATAATCTTTTTGTCATAAGTATCCTCCTTTTGAATATTTCTTCCAAATCGATTATATCATTGCGCCACGCTGAATTATATACCGCATGCGCATTTTGATAAATAAATTTTCGTCATTTTGCACTCTTTTTTATATAGTGTAAGTGTATAATCTTTCGCAATTTCCGCTTTAATGCACTGATACTTTATGATATAATTAAATCAGCGGCGGGCGAGTATGCATATGCTAACCGAACTTGCCGCGCCCGGTATGCATCGTTTGTGCATAAATTCTCTGAAAGGGTGAAGATATATGAAATATGCTGTAGTTCTCTGCGACGGCATGGCGGATTATCCCGTTGAGGCTCTCGGCGGAAAGACGCCGATGGAAGTCGCAAAGAAGCCCAATATCGATGCTCTTGCGTCGAAGGGCGAAGTCGGACTTGTCAGGACCGTTGCCGCGGGACTCAAACCCGGCAGTGATGTTGCAAATATGAGCGTGCTCGGTTTCGATCCGAAGAAGTGCTACACCGGTCGTTCGCCCCTTGAGGCGGTCAGCATCGGAGTCAAGATGAGCGAAAGTGATATCGCACTGCGCTGCAACCTTGTCACCTTGAGCGACGAGGCGGATTACGGCGCAAAGACCATGCTCGACTACTCCGGCGGCGATATCTCGACCGAAGAGGCGGCGCAGATAATTAAAACCGTGCAGGAGCATTTTGGCAGCAGTGAATTTGATTTTTACAGCGGCGTGGCTTATCGTCATTGCCTTATCGTACATAACGGCACGACGGATCTCGGCAAGATGACCCCTCCGCATGATATTTCCGGCAGAGTTATCGGCGAGTATCTTTCAACTTCGCCGAACGCCGAAAAGCTTATCGCCATGATGCGCGAGAGCTACGACCTTCTGAAGGATCACCCCGTGAACAAGAAGAGAATAGCCGAGGGCAAGCTCCCTGCAAATTCAATCTGGCTCTGGGGCGAGGGAAGCCGCCCGGCTCTGCCGTCCTTTGAAGAGAAGTTCGGCGTGAAGGGCAGCATCGTCTCGGCAGTCGATCTGCTCAAGGGCATCGGCATCTGTGCGGGCATGAACACCCCTGAAGTCGAGGGCGCGACCGGCTATATCGACACGAATTTCGAGGGCAAAGCGAACGCCGCAATCGACGAATGGCGTAAAGGTCAAGACCTTGTCTATATCCATGTCGAGGCTCCCGACGAGTGCGGCCACAGAAACGAGCCCGAAAACAAAGTCAAGGCAATTGAGCTTATCGACAGCCGCATAATGCCTATAATCCTTGAATATCTCAACACACAGGACGATTATAAGGTCATGGTTCTGCCCGATCACCCGACCCCGATAGCGACCCGCACCCACGCATCAGACCCTGTGCCGTATCTGATTTACCGTAAAGGCAAAGAGCTTGACAGCGGCGTTGCGAGTATAAATGAAAAAACCGCCTCCGAGACCGGCAATTTTGTTGATCCCGGCTTCGACCTTATGGGTCATTTTCTCAAAGACTGACAAAAAGGAGGAGACAAAATGAGCTTTAATATAGAAACAAAGTGCGTGCAGTCCGGCTACACTCCGAAAAACGGCGAGCCGCGCGTTGTGCCGATAGTCCAGAGCACGACATATAAATACGAATCGAGCGAGCAGATGGGCAGGCTCTTTGACCTTCAGGAATCGGGCTATTTCTACACCCGCCTCCAGAATCCCACAAACGACTGCGTCGCCGCAAAGATTGCCGACCTTGAGGGCGGCGTCGGCGCGATGCTCACTTCGTCCGGCCAGGCGGCGTCGTTCTTCTCCGTTTTCAATATCTGCTCCGCAGGCGACCATGTCGTTGCCGCGTCCGCGATATACGGCGGAACTTTCAATCTCTTCAATGTCACGATGAGAAAGCTTGGCATCGATTTCACTTTCGTTCGCCCCGATGCGACGGAGGAGGAGCTCAACGCGGCATTCAAAGATAACACCAAAGCCGTGTTCGCCGAGACTATCTCGAATCCCTCGCTCGTTGTGCTCGATATTGAGAAGTATGCGCGAGCGGCTCATTCCCACGGCGTGCCGCTGATAGTCGACAACACTTTCCCGACCCCGATAAACTGCCGCCCGTTTGAGTTCGGCGCGGATATAGTTACCCATTCGACCACAAAATATATGGACGGCCACGCGACAAGCGTAGGCGGAGTTATAGTTGACAGCGGCAACTTCGACTGGACTCAGAACGACAAGTTCCCGGGACTTACAACTCCCGACGAGTCGTACCACGGCGTTGTATACACCGAGCAGTTCGGCAAGGCTGCATATATAACAAAGTGCACGACTCAGCTCATGCGCGACCTTGGCTCAATTCAGTCCCCGATGAACGCATTCGTGCTCAACCTCGGGCTCGAGACTCTGCATCTGCGTATGCCGCGCCATTGCTCAAACGCTCTCGCCGTTGCAAAGTTCCTGAAGGCTCATCCGAAGATCGAGTCCGTCCGCTATCCCGGCCTTGAGGGCGACGAATACTATGACCTCGCGCAGAAGTATATGCCCAACGGCACCTGTGGCGTCATTTCGCTGAGAATAAAGGGTGGCAGAGAGGACGCGGTCAGATTCATGGACAGCCTCAAACTCGCGGCGATAGTCACCCATGTTGCGGACAGCCGCACCTGCTGCCTGCACCCGGCTAGCACGACCCACCGCCAGCTCACTGCACAGGAGCTCGACGACTGCGGAGTCTATGAAAATCTTGTCAGACTTTCTGTCGGAACAGAGAATGTCGATGACATAATCGCCGATCTTGACGCGGCTCTCGCGAATGTCTGATATTGGCAAAATAGACAAAAATCACGCGTAAAATTTTATGCATAAAACCCGGCTGCAAGTTTTCCTGCAACCGGGTTAATTTTTTGTCACTGCATATGCGGCTTATACAGAATATTTCTATATAGTTATTAAAATCAAACTGTAAAGTTTTTTACTTTACGTATATATTCTGAATAGTCATTAAAACGCAAAAGTTATCCACATTATCCACATAGTTATCCACATCAGCAAGGAGGAAAGCTTTACCGCTTGCGGAAAAGAATCAATGAATAATTGCTGAATATCGAATGAATGTCAATGAATAAATTCAAAATTGCGCAAAAAATACCGCCCGAATTTCTGAAGGAAAAAACACGGGCGGTTTCAATATTTTTATGTTGCTCAGTCGATGAACGGGAGGCTTCTGACAAGATCGTTTATCCCGCCGAGCGAGCCGTGGAAGAAGCTGCGTATCATTTCAAACACAGTCATCGACGCGGTTATCGCAAACAGCACTCCGACGATTATCGCAATAATAACTGCGAGTCCCACGCCGACCGCGAGACCTATCAGCGTAAACTGACCGATGTCCTTTGCGACCTTCGGCTTGTCGCTCTTCCATATAAGATAGAGCACGAGGCTGACGAGCGGCAGGAACCATAGCAGCGGACCGAAGAAGCCGAGGAAAAATCCGAGAACTTTCCATCCGCCGGTGCTTTCGCTTTCCTGCTCGGGCTTCTTGTTCACTTTCGGCTGAACAGGTGCGGAAGTAGGCAGGGGAGCCGGCTCTTTCGGAATATCATTATGTACGGGCTGAGTATCTTCTGAGGCGGTCTGCTCCTGTGCCGCGCGTCTGGCGTCGCTCTCCGCGAGGTTCACCGGTTCGCCGCAATATGGGCAGACCTTGAACCCGTCTTCGAGCTGTTTTCCGCAATTTCTGCAAAACATAATATCACTCTTTCGTTTTTGTGTCCGCGCAGATTACTTGTCGCCCGACTTCTTTTCGAGTTTGCGCTTGTTGCCTTTGTCGTCTATTATATATGTATTGTCGAGCTGGGCTGTAAGGCTCGCCTTGAAATCGGCGACATACTGCTTTTTGAGACCCTCCCATTCGGCGAATTCCTCTTCGCTCAGATCCCTCTCCTGCGACAGGTGATAGAGATCGTTCATGCGCTTTATCGCTTCTTTTTTCATGTCTGCCTCCGTTAGCTTATATAATACATTTATTATATACTATGCCGGGGATAAAGTCAATTTGAGCGGTAGATTGTCGATTTTATCGCGCTATCGGCAAAATTTTTTCGTAAATCATAAGCGAGCAAATGGTATGAAAAAACGAGAAAACTTGAGAAAAACGGAGATAGCAAAACGTAAATTAAAATTTAAAGAAAAAGTGCTTGACAAGCATAGAGCGATGTGGTAATATATCGTAGCATTAAGAAATCGGAGGTAACAAGTATGTCAACTTATATGCCCAAAGCGGGCGACATCACCCGTAAGTGGTATGTCATCGATGCTGCCGGTAAGCCTCTCGGCAAGGTAGCAGTTCAGGCTGCCGTCCTTCTTCGCGGCAAGCATAAGCCCACATTCGCTCCTCACGCCGACTGCGGCGATCATGTAATCATCATCAATGCTGAGAAGGCTGTCCTCACCGGCAACAAGCTCAACCAGAAGATGTATTATCATCACACCGGCTATATCGGCAACATGAAAGAGGTCAAGTACAGCACCCTCATGAAGACAAAGCCCGAGTTCGCTGTCGAGCTTGCAGTTAAGGGTATGCTGCCCGATTCTACTCTGGGCCGCACCGCTCTGACCAGACTCCGCGTTTACAGAGGCGCTGAGCACAAGCACGAAGCACAGAAGCCCGAAGAGTGGGCTCTTTAATGAAGGGAGGCAATAAATAGTGTACGATTCAGTTCCTTACTTCTACGGCACAGGCCGCAGAAAGAAATCAGTCGCCAGAGTCCGTCTTTATGCCGGCACCGGCAAGATCATCATCAACGACAGAGAGATTGACAATTATTTCGGCCTTGAGACCCTCAAGCTCATCGTCCGTCAGCCTCTCGCTCTTACAGGCACCAGCGAAAAGCTCGATGTCATCTGCCGCGTCAACGGCGGTGGCGTGACCGGCCAGGCAGGTGCTATCCGCCACGGTATTTCCAGAGCACTCCTTCAGTATGATGCAGAGCTTCGCCCCGCACTCAAGAAGGCAGGCTTCCTGACCAGAGACCCGAGAATGACCGAAAGAAAGAAGTACGGTCTCAAGGGCGCTCGCCGTGCACCCCAGTTCTCGAAGCGCTGAATTTTTACCGCTTACAAGACGAATATCAGCTCCCGGGCAGCATTGCTGTTCGGGAGTTTTTCTGCATTTTTGAAGGGCTTTTTGCGCCCGGCAGCTTTTTTTGGAGGCAAACTCCCGAGTTTTCGGCTATTTCTTGAAAAATCAATGCGTTGTGATATAATTAATATTGAGAAATGAGCTTATAAAGGAGTGACTTGTTCGGAACAGAAAATATAACGGATATAAGAGAACCGAAGCCCTTGCTCTTTTGGCGCAGTGCGGCATATCAAGGAAAGGTAACAGGAAAATGAAAAAGCGCTTTATTTCTTTTGCACTCGTGTGCATTCTCTTGCTGATTTTTCCCGCGTGCTCATCGAAACAGAACAATGACTACGGAGGCGATCCTATGGAATTTAAAAGCTTTAAGCTGACGGAGAACAACTGCTCGGCACAGAACGCCGTGTATGAGGGATGCAAAACAGAGGACGGAGTACATCTTGAGTATTATATGAGCTCGAACGACTGGGATAACGAGCTGTCCTGCTTTGTCGAATCCCGCGACGTCATCCGCTCGGTTGACGGGGACGAGAATCTCTACCGCGAGGTGTGCGCCCTGTTCGGAAATTGCAGAATAGATGAATGGGCGGGCTTCCGAGGCGCAAATCCCCCCAATGTTCTCGACGGAAGCTCGATGAGCTTTTCTGCTGTCTTGGCGGACGGAACGGAGATTGAGGCGAGCGGGAGCAATAACTTCCCGAAAAATTACCAAACATTAAGAGCCGGGATTAACAGGCTGATAACCTCGAATAAAATAAGAAGCACCGAGTTTTCCGAAGGGAGCTATGCGATTTCGCTGCCCAAAAGTTGGGCAGGCGTAGTCAGCGCCAGTTTTTCGGAGGGCATGGTGGCGTTTTCCGTCGATAAAACGGACGGCGATGAGCTCACGTTCTTTATAATCGACACCGGCAACGGCTATTCCTCGGACTCCTACAAGGGCAGAGTGGAAGTGGGGCGGCTTGTTTCGGACGAAAACACCCTGTTTGTTACGGCGCGCGACCATTATCGGATAAACGCATACCCGGAAAAAGTTTCCGATGCCGCGCTTGCGCTTTGGGAGACCTATGAGAGCGACAAGCGAGAAATAATAGAAAGCCTGCACGGCATAAACGGGTATGAGCTTTATCCCGAGGACGGGTCTATTCTGCATGAGACCGATGCGCGGGATTTGGCGGATAAGGCGCGAAGCCTCTGGCTGACTCTGAATTTTGCGGGCGAGTATTCCGCCGGGGAGAAGCCCGTGACAATAAGATTCAGAAAGTATATTCCAATGTTCCCCCAATACCGGTATGTGACCACCATGGAAGAGGTCCGCAAAAAATTTTTAGAGGTCTTTTCCGAGGAGTTTACAGATAAAATACTGAGCCAAGCTGTCGCCGACAGGGATTTGATAGAGCATAACGACAACATATATGTAGCATATAAGAAAAACGACGGCGAAGTCTCCTATAACAGCTGGATGCATCACGTCGAGGATGACGGCAACGGGAATTTCACGGTTGTTATGGCCGTAAGAAAACGCTCGGTTGACGATATCATCTATGTCAAGCTGCCGACAGGGAAAAATGCGGAGGGAAAGTTCGTGTTTACCGATTACCCCTATTGGGATAAATCAAAATAATTCTCGCGGACATACTCCGCAGGGAACGAAAAGTTTTCTTGTAAATCGCCGCTCTGCGTGATATAATCATATCGATAAAATTTTATCAAAGAGGGGATTTCTATGAAAACCGCAATTTACGGCGCAGGGTCGCTCGGCACCGTGCTCGGCGCATATCTCGCGAAGGCGGGCGTGGATGTCGATCTTATCACGCGCAACCGCGAGCACGTCGAGGCTCTCAACAGAGACGGCGCGAAGATAATTGGCACTGTCAATATGACTGTCCCGGTTCACGCGCTGACTCCCGACGAGATGACCGAAAAATATGAGCTGATAATCCTGCTGACAAAGCAGCTCGACAATGTCAATGTTTTAAAGAAGCTTCAGAAGAATATGACCGACGACTGCATCGTCTGCACGCTTCAGAACGGACTCCCGGAGCTCTCTGTCTCCGAGGTTGTCGGCGAGGACAGAACGATGGGCTGCACCGTCGCTTGGGGCGCAACGCTCCACGGCAAGGGCGTTTCCGAGCTTACGAGCGAGCCCGACAGCATGAGCTTCGGTCTTGGCAGAATGAACGGTCAGAAGGACGACAAACTCATGCAGGTTAAGGCGCTGCTTGAGAAGATGTGCCCCGTAGAGGTTGAGGATAACTTCATGGGCGTCCGCTGGTCGAAGCTGCTCATCAACGCCGCGTTCAGCGGCATGTCCGCCGTTATCGGCGGCACTTTCGGCGACGCCGCAGAGAACAAGACCTCCCGTGTCTGCTGCCAGAATCTTATAAAAGAGTGCATCGATGTTGCCGCGGCGGCGGGAATAAAAATCGAGCCGGTTCAGGGCAAGGATATCGTCAAGCTTCTCGACTACAAGGGCAACGGCATAAAGAAGAAGATATCCTTCGCGCTCATCCCGATATGCATCAAGAAGCACAGGCTTCTCAAGGCGAGCATGCTCCAGGATCTCGAAAAGGGCAAGAAGTGCGAAGTTGATGCGATAAACGGTGTTGTCTGCGCCTACGGCAGAAAGTACGGTGTGCCGACTCCGTATAACGACAAGGTCTGCGAGATAATCCATGGCATTGAGGACGGCAAGTATACATACACATTCGACAACGTAAAGCTGTTCGCCAATCTGCCGAAATAAGAGGCATATTCGGCATAAACCAAATAACAAACCCCGACTATGATTTGTAGTCGGGGTTTATGCTGTTCTGCCACGCAGAATTGCAGATGGTACGGGACGCCGAAATGTGCGTAGAAGCACGTTATTTGTCGAAGAATCTATTTTGGCTCCCCTGTAGGGGAGCTGGATTGGCGAAGCCAAGACTGTGGGGTTATTTCGCTTCGCCCAAAGTTGTGCAGTAGGGACGGATATTATCCATCTGCGAAATCTGCGGTGATTTATTGTCGTGCATCTTGTAGGGTGCGGCGACCTCGACGCACCGCTGCCGCGATAGCGGCACGGAATCTTTGATTTTACCGACCGTAGGGACAGCCCTTGCGGCTGTCCGATACCGGCGGAGCCGATACAGGGTTA
>ERZ780075.437-NODE-437-length-19911-cov-4.948731_pt1 | contig 19911 bp, 3 predicted proteins | sample MGYA00511839_ERZ780075 | MGnify/ENA primary metagenome ERZ780075 (study PRJEB29588, sample SAMEA2155953) | human gut metagenome | biome: human gut; feature: human-associated habitat; material: faeces | place: Denmark | collected 2008/2010 ...
TAAAAATCGGCACGGCTTTTTTATAACCTTGCCGATATGCACAAATGCTTTTTGCCGTTTTTGTGAGTTTTGACAAACATCATTTTTTCTTGCGCTTTTCCCCCTTTTTCGTGCTGAATCAAGGCTCTCGGAGTGTCGATCGCCGCACTCCCCCGCCCCGCCGACGGGCAGATTTTTGTAGGTAAATCGTACAAGCCCAAAGTGAATTTTTAACTGTATATTCACCGAATATTTACATACTGCCGACAGCGCAGAATTTGCGCTTTTCGGATTTTTATCCCCTTTGTGTGTCTTTCCATGCCGCCATCCGTGCCCTCCTCAAGCAACACTTCACTGTAATATCAAGGACTTTTTGCATTTTGGCTTCCGCAAGCTGTGTTGCCGCACGGATACGCGCCAGACGAGACGCAGCCGCAGCTCGATGCGGTGCATTAAATAATTATGCATATTTATACATTAACTTTCAGACAGAAAAAGGCCGCAGGAGCAAGCCCCTGCGGCCCGGAATTATTCAGTTACAGACTGAGGCGAACCGTTGATCAGGCAACGGTAACATCTGCGCCGGCAACAGCGGATGACCAAGCATTGCCGCGAGCCTGAGCAGTTACCGTGGCGGTGCCAGCGGTAGCGAATCTGTACTTAACGACCCAAGTGGTGGTGCCGTCGCCGTTATCGGTAACGGAAACGGTGTTCTGCGAGGTCTTGAGATAGGTGCTGGACCTGCCGGCAACTGTCAGACGGATCCTCGAAGCATCACTGGTGGTCACGACGGTAACCTCTGCGAAGCTGCCCTTAGCAATAGCGTCGGTGGGAGTCGCAACGGAGATTACGCTGAAGGGATCCTTACCCTCAACGGGGGATACGGTCTCAGCATACTTCGTGATCTTGATGTCGTAGTTATACTCGCTGTCGAGCCACTTATTGCCGTTAACCTTGCGGTACTGAAGCTTCCAATTCTGGATCTGATAATCGTCGTTGCCGACATAGGAGAATCTGATCCTGATGTTCCAGGTTCTGACGCCGTCAGCGTCAGTGATGGTAAGGTTGTCGGGATTCTTAGCGGTGGTCGAGAAAGCGACGGTGGCAAGAGTGCCATCGGCCTCGGTCTTAGCGATCCTTACTCTGTTGACGTTGGTCGAGGTAACGACGGTCAGATAGACATAGTCGCCACGCTTAACGGTAGTCTTGGAGATGGTAGCGGAGGTGAGATCGTTGGGATCGATAGGCTCAACGTCATAGGTGTTGACGAAGTCGTAAGCGATATCCTTAGGCTCCCAAGAATCATCACTGTGAGCGACCTTAGCGCGGACCTTATAAGTGCCCTCGGTGTAGATAGCTCTGATGCTCCAAACCTCGTAATCGGTGTCAGCGGAGCCAAGTGCAACTTCTTCGCCGGCTGCATTGTAAGCCTTGATGAGGAAGAGACCGGTAGCCTCGACATCGTTGAGGTCGATGATGGGATCGTGTCTGTCATACTGCCAGTAGACCTCGGAGCCGCCGGTGTAAGCAAACTCGATCTTGATCGGGCTGCCCTTAACGGTGACTTCGTAATCAGCAACCTGTCTGCCATAGACGTTAGGAGTAACTCTGGTAACGTTCTGGATGCGGCAGATGCTGAGATCCTGCTTCCACTGAGCGGTGAAGGTGATGCCCTCAGAGGTCATGTTGCCGACTGCGGGTGACCAACCGTTGAAGGTGTAGCCATACCTGGTGGGCTCTTCGGTGGGAGCAACGATAGCAGTGTCAAATACGGTGGGAACGGTAACGCTGGTCTTGCCGTCGGCGAAAGCACCGCCGTTAGCGTCGAAGATAGCGTCATAGGTGTTAGCCTTGAACTGAGCGGTGTAGGTAACATCCTCAGTGCCCATTGCTACAAGCTCCTTATCCCAACCGGTGAAGGTGTAGCCGAGCTTGGAGGCCGGAGGAGCAACGGGAACCTGACCGAACTCGGTGGGAACGATAGTCTCAACGCCGTCAATTACGAAGATAGCGTTGTGGCTGTCGGTGGACCACTTAGCGGTAAGGGTGATGTCCTCAGCGGGCATGGTGGTGAAGGTGTAAGCAACACCGTCCTTATACCAGCCTGCGAAGGAGTAACCGGCCTTGGTGGGAGCTGCGGGAGCAGCAACTGCGGTGCCGTAATCCTGAGTAATGGGAGCAACAGCAGTGCCGCCATCGGTAACGAAGGTGATGGTGTACTGGTTGATCTTGAATACTGCGGTAACGGTGACGTCTCTTGCGGGCATCGTTGCGGGGATGGTAGCATCCCACTTAACGAAGGTGTAGCCTTCCTTGACGGGAGCCGCAGGAGCCTCGATATCAGCGCCGTAGTAGTAGGTTACGGGAGCCTCAACGCCGTCAACGACGGTCTTGAAGGTGTACTGATTGCGTGAATAGTAAACAGAGAGGACGAGCGAGCCGTCGGGAGCAACGGTGCCGGAAAGGACGCTGTTGTCTGCGATGGTGAAGCCGGTCTTTTCTGCTGCGGGGTAAGTGACGGAGCTGTCGGCAGTAGCGGTGTAGCTCAGAACCTCGGGCTCGCCATAGTTGCCGTCAAGACCCATGGTGTAAACATTGACCTTGTAATCAACGTTCTGGGCAACATACATTGCGTCGTATCTTGCGCCGTCAACGCCGATAGCGGTAAGGGCGGGATTCCAACCGGTGAAGGTGTAGCCGACCTTTTCAAGGCCCTCAGTGGGAGCAACGGGAACCTGACCGAAGTCGGTGGGAACGGTTGCGAAAAGTACGCCATCCTTATAGAAGGTTGCGTCATACTTATTGGGGGTGAAGCTACCGCTGATAGTGATATCCTCAGCGGGCATGGTTGCGGGAGTTTCCCTATCCCAGCCTGAGAAGGTGTGGCCTTCCTTGGTGGGAGTGTCGGCTGCGGGAAGCGCTGCGCCGAAATCGTAGGTATTGCGGCTGTAAACTTCGCCGTCAACGATGTAGGTAAGGATGTAGCCGTTGGTGGTGAACTTGGGAACGAAGGTGGTGTCGCCCTTTACGGTGTAGGGGAAGGTGACATCAACGCCGTTAACGGTCCAACCGACGAAACGGGAGCCTTCCTTGGTAACTTCGGGAGTCTGGTCGGGGGTGATGGTATCACCATAGTAGCCGATCCAATCGGAAACGATAGTGCCGTCTGCGCCTTCGAACTCGATGGCGTACTCTTCCTTAGCCATGTTGGCGTAGATGTTGAGAGCCTGTGCGGGCATGGTAGCCGTGCCGAGATTCTCATAATCCCAATCCTGGAACTGATAGCCGGGAACTGCGGGTTCGTCGGGAACGGGGATCACGTCGCCGTAAGAAACGGTGAACTCTGCGTAAGGCTCGGTGTCGCCCTCAAAGAGGTAATACTTAACGAAGTAAGAGTTCTTGGTGAGAGTTGCGTCAAGGGTGATGTTCTCTGCGGGCATGGTCTCGGGAAGATTCCAGCCGGTGAAGCTGTAGCCCTCGGGAACCGTATACGCAGGAGCGGTAACGGTCGCGCCGTAAGCAAAGGAGAGCTTCGTGTACTCCTTGCCGTTGACGTTGAAGGTCACGGTGTAGGTGTTGGTTTCGGTGGTGCCGTAAATGTTAACGTCATTGGCGGGCATGGTCTCGGGGATTGTGGTAGTCCAACCGCCGAAAGATTCGCCTGCTTCCGGAGTATAGGTATAAGCGGTGACCTTATCGCCGTACTTATACTCGTCGACATTAACGATTACGTTATCAACATAGTAAGTGATCTTATAGGTGTTGACCTCGAATATAGCAACATAGGTGACGCCGCCGACGGGAACCGTGGTGTTGTCGTCAAATGTAACTATATCGGTAGTGCCTTCAACAGCCCAGCCCTTGAAGGTATTGCCGACCTTGGAGGGAGCGTCGGGAGGAACGATGGTGCTTCCGAAGAGAGCTTCTCCGGATCTAACGGTCTCGCCGTCAGCCTTGAAGGTGACGTTGTAGGAAGCCGCCTCATACTTGGTGTAGTACTTTGCTTCAGCAGCGGGGACGGTTGCGGGCATTGCATTGCCGTTCGCGTCGACCCAGCCCACGAAGTTGTAGCCGGCCTTGACGGGAGCCTCGGGAGCCACGATAGCTTCGCCGCAATTCTGCTCGCCGCCGCTAATGAAGTTTGCGCCGTCATAGAACTCGATGAATATCGGGTTCGCAGTCCACTTAGCGTAAACGCTGATGGGGTCAAGGCCAAGGGTTACGGGGAAGATAACGTCAGCGCCGCTTGCGTCAACCCAACCTGCGAAGGTATAGCCTGCCTTGGTGGGATTGTCGATAGCGTTGATCTTATCGCCGAAGTTGCCGGTCTTGGTTTCGAGAACCGTGTCGCCGTCATAGAAGGTCACGCCGGAGCTGAGAGCCTCAAATACAGCGATGAAGTCCTTACCCTCGGTATCCATGGTGCCGAGATCAGCGAGGACGGTGGAGCCGTCAAGCGACCAGCCCTTGAAGGTGTAACCGGTCTTTGAGGGTGCTGCGGGAGCGGTGATAGCTGCGCCGAACTCAACACTCTTAGTGTCGTAGAGATCGGTCTTAGCAGCGTCAAGATAGAATTTAGCGTCGAAAGCGGAGGTGACCCACTTAGCATAGAAGGTCACGTCGCCGTCGGTGGTGTGGGTTGCGGGCATTGCGTTGCCTTCTGCGTCAACCCAGCCTGCGAAGGTGTAACCGTCCTTAGTCGGTGCTGCGGGAAGGGTGTAAGCGCCGTCATACTTAACGGTGTTTGCATCGTGCTGAACTTCGCCGTTCATGAACTTAACATTGTAAGTCTTAGCTTCAAACTTTGCGTTGAAGGTCATGTCAGCGTTGCCCATGGTGCCTACTGCGGGATCCCAACCGGTGAAGGTGTAGCCGGTCTTGGAAGGATCTGCAGGTGCGACGATCTGCTCGCCCTCTGCATAGGAATTAACGTCGCCGTAGGCTGCGCCGTCAACAAGGAATGTTGCCTTATACTTCGCATTCTCAACGAATACTGCGGTGTAAGTTACATCGGCAGTACCCATGGTCTGCGGGAAGGTAATAACGTTAGTGCCGTCAAGTGACCAACCAGCGAAGGTGTAGCCATCCTTGGTGGGAGGGGTTGCGGGGGCAGCGATCTCTGCGCCCTCGGCGTAAGTTGCGCTGCTGTAAACAGCGTCGTTAGCCATGAAGGTTGCGGTGTGCTCCTGAACGGGAGTGCTGCCGCCGTCGTCAATGTAGAAGATCTGATCAAGGCCTTCATTATCAAACATATCAGCGGTGAAGAGCGGGCTCTTCTCAAACGACTTGGAATCCGCAGTCTTACCTGAATCGGTATCGCAAACGCAGACATAGCCGTTTGCAGCAGAGTTGTTGAGCTTAACATCTCTGTCATGCTGGAAAATCTTGCCGGAAGTGCCGGGGGTAAGATTGTCTCTGACGGTAAGAGTGGTTTCGCATATATACATATCGTCGGTCATCTTATAACCGAGCTTGCTATCGCCGTAGAAACCGCTCAGCTTGTAGAAGTCGAGACCCTTAGCGGCTTCGATTTCTTCCGCAGTCTCAAATATCTTACTGGTGTATCCGGTCCTTGCATTATAAACCAGGTACTTACTACCAACGGTAGCGAACTGTGCTACAAGTGAAACATAGGGGCCGTTGCCGGTCTCTTCGTTATAATTGGGATTGACATCCGAAAGAAGAGCCTTGGGGATGGGCGTGGGGTAGTTATTGGTAGGATAGCACTTGCCCTCCACAAGGTCGGGGCCTCTGTTTGCAATCCAGCCGTTAGCCTGGCCGTTAGTGATATCAAAGAAGTTTCTGTCAAGGTTGAACTGCATAACCTGTGCAGTCAGATAGAAGCTGGATTTGATATAGAATCTAACGGTAAGAGTATCGCCGGGTGAGACGATATGGTCAGTCGGCTGACCATCCGCTTCAATGAACTCAACACCAAAATAATAGAAGCCGTTGGGGTGCTCTTCTTCGAGCTCGGCATATGTCTTGATGTGAGTGGTATACGGCGTAGCAGCCGCAGATGCGTCAACGGCAAAGACGCCGCCGAGCATCGAGAACATTCCGAGCACCATTGCAAGAGCAAGGAATGAACTCAAGAAACGCTTAAATTTTGACATTAGCTCATTTTCCTCCTTTATTATGATCACAATTTCACAATTGTGCTTCATCCTAATCATTATGGATAATTAAGAGCTGATCTTGCAGTGCCGGTGCCGAATTTGACATCGGCACTGCGCTTTTGATAAGTTGCGAATGATTATTCGATGAATGAACCGCCGGCGTCGATAGCGCCGCCCTGCTCAATCTGGCTGATATCAATATCGTATGAGAAATACTGGTCAAGATACATGGTATCTATCGAGTCTGCCTCAAAGTCATAGTTGACATCGGCTGCAAAGTACTTGTACTTAAGAGTTTCGTCGCCTGTCCAGTCCTCTTCATAGCTGAGGAACGGGTCAAGTTCCATCTGGTCGATTGCGCTGATCTCGCCGTCGCAGTTGATATCGCCGCGGAGGATCACCATATAGATGCCGATTATCTCCCCGGTCCCTGCGTTGCGGATGATGATGAGCGAGCCTGTACCGTAAATGCCGCCGGCATTCTCTGTGATCTCAACGGTTACATTCTCAAGAGAACTCTCGTTGATGATCTCGCCGACTGCGGAAACGCCGCCTTCGGGGATACCGAAGATAAGACCGGTAAGGTCTGCGCCGCCATATTCCTCAAGATAAACGCTGCCGATATAGTCGAGCAGCGCTCTGCTCTCCTCGATCCAAGGCGAGTAAGGCTCTGAATATGCGTTGTAAGTGGTATATCCTGCATCGGCAAGAAGTGCCCATACGGGGTCTGTTCCGCCGCCCTGACCTACTTCCTTAATGTTAGCTATTGCGTCAACAAGGTTCTGAGCTATCTCAGCGATCTTCTTGTTGTTTTCGACAGTATCAGCAAGGTTTCTGTCGATTTTCTTTGCAGCGGTATAAGCCGCATAGAAAGCGTCATAGCTGTCCTTGGTGAATACCTTGTAGGTGTTGTTCTCCTCGGGGGTAGCCGCCTGGTTAAGGATGCTCTGCGAAGCAGTAACAGCATTATCAAGAGCGGTGTAGTCGCAGCCCTTAACAAGTCTCTTCCAGCTCGAGATCAGGTTGACCATAGCAACGTTGACCTTGGAGGGGGTAAGATCGGCGGGATTCTCCGCAGTGCCGGTGGCCTCTGCAGCAACCTTCAATGCGAAGGTCTTAGCATGCTGATAGTTATTCCAGGATTCTGAGGTGTAGTAGGAAGCGCCGCCTGCGTTGATATCTGCGTTGGTGATGCACATATCAATGACCTTTTCAAGCTTGGACTTGTTGGCAACAAGTCTGATCAGACGTTCGCCGGTAAGTTCAAGCATATGGATCGCATAAGCCGATTCGATCGAGCTGACTGCGCTCTTATTCGCGGTATTTTTGTCATAAGCCTTGATAGATTCATTGAACGCCGCAAGCTCTTCATCGGTATAGTCGCCCTCAAGCGGAGTATTGATGTAGAATACCTGAGAATTAATGATCTTGTTAGCTCTGTCTCTTGCAGTCCTGAACTGATTGTAAGTATGAGGAACATAGTCACGCATACCGAAGAACGGGAAGCCGTCCTCATAGTAGTTCATGGGCTCGCGATAATTATAGGTCTTGCCGTTTGCGGTATAGGTCTTGGTGACAAAGTCATGACCCTTGTTGATTGCAGCGAGAGCCTGCTCGATACCGCTGACACCGGCGTCTATAGCATGCGCTTCAAGAGCTTCAATAGCGTTGGTAAGAGCCTCTGCATACTGCTGATAAAGGTTCTCAAACTTGCCGTCGGTTGCTCTGATGTCACTCTCAAAGGTGCTGCCGGTCTTCGGCTTAAGAGCAAGTGTAGCAGCATTATTCAGCGCGGTGGTGTAGTCTGACCACAGAGTCTGAGTAACGGTGTCGCTGTTATAGTCGCCCTGCTGGCGGTTAGCCGCAACAGCGTTTGCAAAGATGGAACCAAGGTTATAATCGTTATAGATGTGGACATTAATGGGGACGTTGACATTGGTGCCGCCGACATTGACAGCTGCGGTAATGGTATACTTACCGACCGGAACGCCGCCGTTGTTGCCGATGACGATAGGATCGCCATTGTCGTCATATACAGTGTTGCCGTTTTGATCCAGCTGATAAGTGGGCTCTATTCTCTCGTAATTCTTGCCGTCAGCCTTCTTGGCTATCTCGAACGGGCTGAGGAAGTAAGTACCCTCTTCACCGGTCATGCTGACACTCAGAGCGTTAGCATCACTGTTGATAACTGCGAACGGATAGGAGCTGTTGCCGTTGGTAACGCCGGTAACGGTTGCCGTGGCAGCACTGCCGCCGTTGTTATCCTTAATACGGATACCGTGGCTGCCGATGCTCGAGAGAGCCTTGCCGCTCTTGATATAGATTTCAGACTCGTACTTGACGGAGCGGCTGTTGCCGGCGTCAATCGACTTCTCAATGGAGTCGTCATCCTTATCTGCACCTGCGGGAGCAACATAAGAATAGGTGGTGTTTACAAGCTTGGTTCCCTCACCGCCGAGGTAAGTACCGTCTTCGAGCCTAACTTTATACTCGATAGTGAATTCAAGAAGCTGACCATCCTGGAGGTTGGAGAGCTTAACCTTCTTCTTCTCGCCGCCGGCAAGGGTGTTACCGGAGCCAATGCCCGCAATTGAAACGGACTGCGAAACACCGCCGTTCTTATAGGCCTTAACGGTTGCGCTGACTATTTCATAAGTATAAAGGCTATCCTGGGTGAAGGTGCCGTCCTTATCTGTATAGCCGGTATTAACGCCGCTGGAGCCGTTGTAGACGAGGAAGCCCTCATCGTCGGAAGCAGAAATAACCGAAGGCATGTAGTTCTCAAGCTCTTTGAACGACTGAGCGTCGCTGAGGCCAAGGATCATGCAGACAACGGGAAGAGCGACATTAGCTATCTGAACGCCTCTACCGTTAATGGTAGTACCGTTGGTAGCGCCGCTGAAGGAGCTGGTGCCGAGGGACTTAAGAATGTCAGCGACCATGGAGCCGAGAAGGTTATTCTCAAGAATACCGTCGATGGTCGTTACGCCCTGCTTAAATACGTTGGGGAAGAGAAGATCAAAAACATTATTAATTATGTTGATGATAACAGGAATACCGGTCATCGTTGCAAATGCGCCGTTGGGATTCCTCTTGAAGATTTCTGCGAAGCCGCTTGCATCAAGGTTGGTGAGCGGGTAAACAATGTTGTCAAAGATAAAGGACTTTGCAACATATTCGTTACCGGCAATTTCTTCAGAGATCCAAGGATTGTTACCTGACTTGATGGGGATTATCGCATCAATAAGGGTATCAAAGTCGGACCAAACATCATTAGCGGTAAGTCTGCCGACACTGCCGTTGTAATCGTCGCTCTTGAAGTCAAGGGCTAAGATCGAGCCGTAAGTGCTGACTGCCCAAGCCGCTATCTGAACGAAGTTATTCTCATAGGAGCCGGTGTCGCCCTGATACTTAAGAAGGCCGTTTGCCGTGATGGGGTTCGAGGAGGTCTTGCCGGGAACCATATCAAGGCCCTGATTGAGGTTGTAAACCGCAACATCAAAGAGGATGTCAAGGCACTTGTTGACTATTGCAGTGTTATATTCGCCGTCGGTGCCGTAGGCAGACCTATTAGGCTTCGTGTAGGTGATCTCGGGAATATCCTGCCATGCAAGCTGCTCAACTGCACTGTAGCAAACATCAGCGATGGTCTGGCAGCTCTCATCAATGTAGATCCACTTGACCGAGCCGTTGAAGATAGCTCTGAGGACGTAAGAAACGACCTGCTGATCATTCATGGTTGCGATTTCCGAAGCGGGAACCGTCTTGAAGTATGAGGGGAAGAAGAGATCGCCGCTGATCTGGAGCACGAATTTTGCAACAGAGCAAACATTCTGGAAGAGATACTGGTTGCCGCCCTGAATCCAAGTCCAGCTATAGTTCTGATCGCCGATCTGGACGTTGTTCTTCAGGATCGCATTAGCGAACTCGCCTGCGATATCGTTTAACTTATCAACGAAAGTATCATTCGCACCGAATGTGCTGAAATCGACCTTGGGAACTACGGCATTAAGGTTGAAGAGCTTTGCTAGGGTGTTTGTCTTCATAAGCTCAGCTTCATCAAAAGCTTCACCGTCGTAGTTGGGGTCATAGGTGGGGTTGTTTTCCCAAAGCTGAGTATTCTGGTTGTATACGGTCTTATTTTTCTTTTCGGCGAGATACTCAACGCCGCAAAGCTGACGGAGCCAAGGTCTCGTAAGTCTGTTGAGAACAGGAACAGCAACATAATTGTATGCCTGACGCATAATAGCCTCGATAAAGTCGTAGGCCTTTACATTGCCGGTTATGTCGACAAGTGAATAATCCGGATTATGGCCGGTGGTTTCACCTTCATTAACTCTCACGCATCCGCCGAGGCCGAAGGTGACCCACTGATTGGGATGAACCCAGCCGTAGTAATCATATTTTGTAGTGTCGGGAGCAGTCTCGCCATACTTCTCGGAGAAAGCATATTCCTTGTAAAGAACATATGAATACTTGTCCTTTGAATTCGCTATGTCACCGAACTTGTCATCAAGCTTCTCCCAAGTACCGAGAACGTAGTAGTTGAGAAGATCCTGAAGAAGGGTGAGCGTTGCGTTATCGGTCTTATACTTAGCGGGGAGCTCGTCCTTGAGGGCATTGAACTTAGCGGTCTTGCCTTCCGGAGTGAGACCGTAGAGCAAACCGATAAGAAGCTCACGGACATTGAACATATAGTCCTTGACGAAGCCGTTGGCAATACCGAGGTCAAGCGTCTGGGCTGCATACTTCTGAACGATAGGTGAAAGATCGCCGAGAAGGTTAAGCAGCGCATAAACGATTTCGAGATCGGTCTTGGTGCCTCTGGTATAGCCTTTCAGTTTAAGGATGGGGGGCTGAAGCTCCTTGGCATCCTTAAGCAAGGAAAGAAGCGTTGAGGGAAGGCTTTCGACCAGAGAAACGGCACTGGTGAGTGTGCTGTCCACGCTGCGGAGATCAAGAGAACCGACATATACATTAAGAAACAGGTTCTCCTCCGCAAGCATACGGTCAAGCTCATCAAGGCCCATAGACGCATACTGCTCCGTAGTAAAAGTAGGAGTATCAATGTCGTTGTATGAGTCCTTGATTGCTTCGCCCTTATAAGCCTGATAAGCGCTGCCGACGACCGAGAATGAGCCGATAAGCATCGCAAAAGCCATAAGGACCGCGAGGATTCGGGTTGACTTTTTCAAATCTGTGCACCTCCATAAAGATTTTCACATTGAAGCCTTAAAACGAGATAACAGCCCCATGCGCCTTTCCTGATTTAGGCCGCCGCTCGGCTTACACCATCGCCGTAAAACAGCGGACGCCGCACGGGATATTATCGTAACGGCATGGCCGAGGCGCACAATGTCATTTAAAATGGCGACACTACGCCCACGGACACACCATATGGTCATATTAACTATACCTAATTTGCAGGTCAATGTCAACGATTTTCAAAATCTCATTAACATTTTGTTAGAAATCAACAAGCAAATTCGCGATTTTTTGTTCATATTTACAACGCTTATTTTTCCTTCGTTGAACTAAAATCAAAAGTTTTCCTATAAAGCTCTTTTGCTTTACATACGGAGGTAAAACCGTTATGTGTTCGCCGACGGTTTGCCTGTCGCCGAAAGGGTATATATTTAAAATGTATAGATAAATTCTCATAAAATTCGAATTATTATTCATATCAAGAATTAAAAGCCCACATGTAAAGCTTATAAGCCTTACGGATTTCATTATCTGTAGTTTATTCTCACGACCTTAGAGCTGCCGAAATTCTTGCAAAATCAAAGAAAAACCGCCCATGCCGGTCAATAAATGACCTGCATGAGCGGTTTGTAAAGTCTAAGCCTTTTACAGTATTCTGCGCATCTTATTCTTCACTGCGGCCGATGTCGGCGAACGTGCGATACAGCCAAGCCGCGGAACCGGTGTAATTTGTCCACCTCGCTCTCCCGTTGATACCGTTGCCGCAGGAAATATCGCCTGCAAGCAGGTAGGGTTCAGCTCTGTAGGCTGCTGCTGTTTCGGGATTATCATATCTTCCGATAGGCACAATTCCGTCAAGCACCTTCATCCCCTTTTCTCTTTCACCGATTTTCAAAAGCGCCCTTGCCAGCCACACCGCAGCATGAGTGTATTGACCCGAATTCTCTCTTATACCCTCGGGGTACTCGGCAATATAGCCGACCTTTTGCGCTTCCGATTCGTCGAAGGCGGGCGCAAGTAGCCTTGTGACGCCGCTTTCGGGGCAAAACAGTCTTTCATAGGCCGTATTTACGGCGATTTTTGCTTTTTCGCTATCGCCGATATTGAAAAGTACGGCAAAAGCCTGCGGAAGGATATCTATAAAATCCTTCTCCTCGCCGAGAGCACTGCCATCTGCAAAAATCGCTCTCGCGTAGCGGTCTCCCCTCCATGCAACGGCTTCAATTTGCCTTTCGAGTTCCTCGGCTGTTGAAATATACGCCTTTTGCTTATCTTTCATATCAAATTTGCCGCAGATATCGGCCATTCGGTGCAAAACTCCTACCTGAAACATGGCGAGCCAAACACTTTCGCAATCATTATTTCTGCCGAGTCGACTGAATCCATCGTTCCAATCGCATGAGCCGATCAGCGGCAGCCCGTGAACACCGAAATTCAGCGAAAGATCGACCGCCTTAATACAGTGCTCAAGCATTGTACCTTTATATGCGGTGCGAGAGGGTGTCATATAAAGCTCGCTTACCCCGTCGGGCAGCGCTGCGCCACAGATATACGGCACTTTTTCGTCAAAGATGTCATAATCACCCGTCTCTGCGGCATACTCAGCGCAGGCATACGGCAGCCAAAGCATGTCGTCGCTGCATCTGGTGCGGACACCGCGGATCTTTTGCCCACCGTTTACAATAACGTGCCACCAATGCAGTACGTCGCCCTGCTCGAATTGCACGGCGGCGCAGCGCAGCAAGTGAGTGCGGGCAAGCTGCGGCTCGGTTTTGAGGAACGCGAGGCAATCCTGAAGCTGATCGCGGAAACCGTAAGCGCCGGAGCATTGATAAAAGCCCGTACGCCCAAAAAATCGGCAGACCTTGATCTGCGAATAAAGGAACGAATTTGCAAATAAATCAAATTTTTTATAGCCGCTGTGCAGCCTCGGAGGTCTGTATCCGTTTGTGAAACAGGCGATCTCGGGCAATTTCAGCGCCGAATCGGCATTTGCACCCCATGAAAGCGTAAAATCAAGCTTTATTCTGCCTCCTGCGGCGAGGGAGAATCTCTTTCCGACGGCAGCGCAGCAGTCTGCGGGCACATTTTCGTTTGAATTGAGCTTACCCTCAAAAAAATCTCGGCGTGAGAAGGTGACATATTCGGGCACGGCGGAACATTGAAGATACATTGAGCCCGGAAATTCGGCAAGCGCATTGCGAAGCAGCGCACCGTGATCGGTTCGTCGCGCAAAAAACACGCTCGGCGAATTCAAACCGACACCGAGAACAGGTAAAACATAATAAAACAGGTCAAAACTGCGAATCGAACCTGAGCGATTGACAGCCTCGACCGAACAGCGCTTCGCGCAGCCTCTGTCAGCTGTCTCAACGACGGCTTCAATATCTACGCCGCCGACAGTGACCCGCCAAACCGCTTTATTGGGAGTAAATGTCACCGTGCCGAGGGCTGCAATGTCGTATAAAGCGCCCTCATATTTCATTATCAGCATTTCGCCGCAGTTGTCGGAGAGGGTATCATTGTACCAAGGGGTCAATTTGTTCTCTCTCGAATTTAACGCCCATGTAAAGCCTAAAGACTTGTCAGACGGCATTGTTCCGCAGCTTTTGTTTGCTAAGACAATATTCCAAGGTATATCAACGGTTGCAGGTTCTTTTTCTATGGTTATTTCACTATCTGTAAAGCTATACCGCTTTACATCTCTAATTGATATTTCTGAATTCTTTTTATCGGTAATGCGATGCAATGGCAGAGGTTTAAACGGCTTTTGCGGCTCTTTTTCGGTGTTTTCGGCACCGTGCGGAACGCAAATGCTCATATGCTCGAGGGCGAGCCTCTGTCGGTAGCTGTGACGGGCAATATCAACGAGATGAATGCCGCCTTTTATGCCGATCATCAGCTCGCAGCCCTCCTCGGCGGCGAGGCTTCTCAGCTTTGCGGCGGGTGAAGCGCCGTACTCACCCGTGCCGCTATATGCAATCACCAGATCGGAGCGCAGACCACAGCTTCTGAGTAATCGGTTGGCAACTATATACGGCCGCAGTGCCGCTTGATCTGCGTCATCGGCAAAATTCATGAGTAGGATTGGCAAGTCGCCGGATATACCGAAGCTCCATATATCCTCACGAGTGAACTCCGCAGCGTCGCCGATAACCGTCCCCTTGCGAAACAGGCACGGATAGAGCACCGCGGGCAGCATTTCTCCGAGCACAGCCTCAGCGGCTCTGTCACCGAGAAGCAGCGATTTGGATAACCTCTTGCTCCCGCTCATTGATTTTGCCGCAGCAAAAGTGCCGACCGCCTGCTCGGCTGTTTCATCTACGGCTATCAGGAGCGTAAACTCCCCTTTGCCGCCCGCCGCAAGCTCAATATGCCGCTCAAAAGCGCAGCAAGCGTCTGGATTGCCCCTTCCGAATGCAAATACGTCCCTTTCGCCGAGTGAAAATACTCCTCTTGGTGTTGACAGCACCCTTTCGCGTGCTCCTTCAAAGGCAAAGCCGTCCTCGATAAACCCCGCCGCAGCTGCACAGGCAGAGCCGTCACGCCTGCCGAAAACCGCGCAACCGTTCTCTCGGTCAAATTCGTCGACCAAAAACAGCTTTGAATACATCGGATGCGCCGCAAAGCGCTCTTTTTTGTCAAGACAAGGCTCAAAATACACAGTAAGCCTGCCGCTGAGCTGCTCGCGCCTGCTTTGATTCTCAACGGTAAAGCGCCGCACCTCGCAGTTACGTCCGCTCATCACTCCGCTTTGCATCGTCAGCCTCATACCCTTGACGGCTGCGGTATGGATTGCCCTGTCACCGACAAATTCGCACGAAAATTTGGCCGCTCCGTCGGTGTCGATCGCCCTTATAAAAGGCATTCTTCGCCCGTCGTCACCTGTAAACACGGCAAAAACGCCCTGTGGCCGCCCAATCGGGTCGCCGTCGGCTGCGTTAACGTCATATCCGTCAAATGTGCCGAGACTCGTGCCGATATCGCTGATACAGCAGGTCAGCCTGCCGTTGGTATATAGCGCCGTCCTCGGGCGGGTCGGATCGGGGCAAGGCGAAATAACGCTTCTCTCCCTTACACGCTCCCTTGGTTTCGACACCTCGGCGCTGCGGATATCCTTGAATGCCCTGACATCGGCGGGTATCTTCTCCTCGAGCAGCCCCGAAGCGCCGCTCATAAAGCCGTCGGACATAAAACGCCGCTGCATTTTTTGCCCCGTGAGCAGATTATCCGCCGCAAGCAGGCTCATCCCCACATGGTGCGCCATATATGACCTTACCGCCGCAAATCCTGCACCGCCGCACCTTGAGGGAGTGAAATCCGCCGCCTCGCAAAGGCCGTATTTGCCGCCGAGGCCCATATTCTCAAGCCTTTTGAGGTTTGCCATGGCGGCTTTCGGCGCTGCGGATAGAACGAGGAACGACGAATACGGCGACACGACATACTCGTTGTCAAGCCCGCGCCTCAACCCAAGCCGCTGAACGCCGTGAGCCTTATATTGATAATTCAAGTCGCCGTCAAAGGCGTAAAACCCGCTCTCCGAGACGCCGAACGGCCGCCTGCCCGCTCTTTTTCGCTGGCAATAAAGACAGAAATGCAGCGATTCGTAGCTGAGGCTGCCGGGCGGCGAGGGCAAAAAGATATCGGGCATAAAATACTCAAACATCGTGCCCGTCCAGGAGACCGCGCCCGCATATCGTCCGCTCGACACAAGCAGGCGGCTCATGCTGCCCCAATATTCGGGCGGCACTATTCGCCGAGCGACGGCATAATAGACCGCCGTGCGAGCCTCGGTCATAAAGAAATCGTAGCAGCTGCCGCTCCTCTCGCCCGTTGCGGGGTCAACGCCGACGGCGAAGAGCTTCTTGCGCTCGTTGCGGAATATTTGCAGCTCGGTCGCATTCTCAAGCCGCTCCATGCGGGATATCAGCCCACCGAGACTCGGGCATTCGCCCGCATATTCACGCAGCCCCTGTCTGAGAGCCACAAGGCAGCAGAGGAAGTTGCCGCTGTCGACAAATGAGACGAAACGAGGCTCGAGCGGCTCCAAAGTCACGGTATTATACCAATTCAGAAGATTGCCGTGGTATTTTTCGAGCTTCTCGACTGTGCCGAGGCTGAGATTCAGCCGCATATGCAGCTCAGCAGAGGTGATAAAGCCGAGATCCCTTGCGGCGAGAAACGACAGCAGCATAAGACCTATATTTGTCGGCGAAGTGCGGCGCGCCGTCGCCCTCACGGGGGCAAATTGAATGTTATCGGGCGGCAGGAAGTTATTCTCACGCCCGCACTGCTCGTCAAAGAAGCCCCACATAGCCGCACAGTGATCCAAAAGCCGCTCACGCTGCTCGGGCGAGAGCTGCTTTTCACTGCGGCTCGGCCGCCTTCCTGCAAAGAGGGTCAGCGGGATATCCGCAAGCAGTATAAGCCCGTAAAGACGGTGTATCGGCAGCCCCGCGATGAGCATCACCGCCGACGCTGCCGCCGACGGGATACAGGATATCAGCAGCCCCACCGTGCTCCCCGCCCGCTCGGAATTCGACGCCGTGACCCATTCAAGCATATTTTTGCCGCTGACGAAGCGCCGCCAGACGGCCTTGACTATCGCATTCAGGGCGGTATACGCCCGCTTTGCACTGAGAGCAAAGTCAATAAAAGCCCTTGACAGCCCGCCGAGCGCTTCGGGAAGCGAGCGCGAGAAAAACAGGCGTGACATCGACGGGAGGCCGCCGCTTATCAGCGCACTCAAGCCCGCATATATATCCCCCGCCGCAAGGGCAAGCAGCGATATCACCGCCACCGTCACGCCCGCATCGCCCTGAATCACAACGCTTGCGAGGATCAGTGCAAGGCAGACGACGGGGGTAACGCTGCGGCGCAGATTATCAAACAGCTTATATCTCGACAGCGCCGAAAGAGAATTCCGACCAAAGATGAAGCCGAGATTTTGCCAATCTCCTCTTATCCAGCGGTGCTCCCGCGCAAAATATGAGCCGACGCTCTGCGGGAAGGCGTCGGTTATCTGCACCTCGGGCATGAACGCCGTTCGGAGCAGGCAGCCCTCCAGAATGTCATGGCTCAACACGGTCTCCTCGGGGAACACATCCGGGATCAGAGCGTGATAGGCCTCGACGGATATCAGACCCTTGCCGCAGAATATTCCCTCGCCGAAAAGATCCTGATATCTCTCGCTTCTGGCGGAGTCATAGGACGAGAATCCGCTCTGACCCGTCATAACGCGGGCAAAGGCGCTGCTGCCGCCGTCGTGCCTGTTCTCAGCGGCGGGGGCGATTATGCCGTAGCCCCTCACCACCCTGCCGCCGTCAATGACGGGGCGGTTTGCGGGGTGCTCCGCCGCCGAAATGAGCACTCTTGCGCCGTCAAAGGCGAGACGGGTGTCGCTGTCAAGGGCAATCAAATATTTGACCTTATGCAAAGAAGTCCTGTCGCCGTGCAGGCAGACAAACGCCCTGCCGTCGCCCTTTATAGCCGCAACAAGGTCGGTTATCGCCCCTCTTTTACGCTCCTTGCCCGTAAATTCATTCTGAGTTTTGGAATAGGTGCGCCGCCTGACGGCGAGAATGAACCCGCCGCCGTATTTGGAATTCAGCCTGTCAAATGCCTTTATCGCCGCTTTCAACGCCGCCTTATCCTCGGGCATGCTCGGTCTCGGTGCGCCGTGATGATCGGCAAGACAGCAGATCTTGATGTTGCTGGCGCAGTTGCCGAGATAGAGCTGCTCAAGGTGCTTTTCAAGCTCGCCTATCTTCTCGGGCGGCGGCAAAAGGGTGGAAACGGTTATCAATGCATGAGTGTCGAGCACTCTCGGGTCATCGGGCTTCAGCCTGAGCAGTCTGCCGGGTGCTACGCCCTTCAACGATATTTTTTCAATGCTGCGGCGCATTATCTCCCAAAGCGGCAGCCACAGCAGCAGTCCGAGCGTTATATTACGCATCAGCATACCCGCCGCAAATGCGGCTGCAAGAGGCATGACCGCCTCCATTATAAGGAAAAACCTGCCCCTTGAAGCAAGGCGTTTCGGGTGGCTTTTGGGCGAATTCAGCCTGCCGATAAGCTCCTCTGCGGCCTGCTCCTCGCTCTTGCCGCTTCTCCTTGCCGCCGAAGCGACCACCCTGCGATAGAATGCCTTTGAGCGCTCGTCCAACACAGGGTATATTCCCGACGGATCTGCCGCTAACGCAGGCTCGGAACGCAGTAAAGTTGCGGATATCTTTTCAAAGTCCATCTCACCGAGCCTCCTCAGCGACGTCACTGAATTGCCAAGCAGCTTTTGATTATCGCCCGTCACGCCCTCGCAGGCATAGGATATCAGCGCCGCCGTCAGCGCGATCGGCAGCAGCTCCGCCTCAAAGCCGCCCAAACTGCGCGGGAACGCCTTGATCATCTCCTCCTCATCGGGCAAGACCCCGCCGCCGCATATTTCGCGGCAGGTTAAAAAAAGGCTCGGAAGGAGCTCCGAGCCGATCTTTGTTTTCAGAACGCTGCGGCAGTCGGCAGCCGACTGCTTCGCTGTGCGCTCAAGAATATAGAAATTATCCGCCAGCCACTCGGAGGAATGCTCGCGCTTGCCCTCGGCGCTGCGCCTGAAGGTCACGGCGGCGCCCCTCATTTCGGCGGCAAGCCTGCACCTTTTCGCCATACCTTTCATCTCCTGACCCACAGCCGCACAGCAAATATAAGGCAGAGCGCCCCTGCGGCGAGTGCCGACAGCTTCTTGAGAATATCAAGCATTTTACACGCCGAAGCGGTCAGCCTTACGGTCTTTATAATTCTGTATATCTCATCCATGAGAAGTCCCCCTTATTCGCCGCGGAGCAAAACTCCGTGCGCTATGGACGGTATCGACTCGCTCTGAAGCGACGAAACGCTTGACATGAGCGCCCCCGTGCCCACAAAGAGCACTCGTTTAAGCTCTCCGCCCGAAATCTTATTCAAAATCTCGCTGCAGACCACCGAGGCGCTGCAGCCGCAGCCCGAAGCGCCCGCCTCGGTATCCTTTTGTCTGCGCGGGTCGTATATCATCAGCCCGCAGTCCGCATGAACGGCACCGATATCAATATTTGACTGCTTTATCATCAATTCGCAGAGCAGCTCCGAGCCTATCGCTCCGAGGTCGCCCGTGAGTATCATGTCATAATCCTCGGGCTTCGTCGCCGTGTCGTTCAGGAAATCCGCTATCGTCGCGGCGGCGGCGGGAGCCATTGCAGCACCCATATTGTTGGCGTCCTTGACCCCGTAATCGCATATCCTGCCGATTATCACCTTGTCTATCTTCGCCTTGGAATCGGCTCTCGAAATCACGGCGGCTCCCGAGGCGGTGGCCGTCCACTGCGCCGTCGGGGTGCGCTGACCGCCGTATTCAAGCGGCATTCTGAACTGCTTCTCGGCGGAGCAAAAATGCGACGAGGTGGAGGCAACGGCGATATCCGCTATCCTCGCGTCCACGCAGACCGCAGCCGCCGCAAGCGAAAGCGCCATTGTGGAGCAGGCGCCGTAAAGCCCGACGAACGGCATTCCGCTGTCCCTGAGCGCAAAGGACGAGCCGATGCATTGGTCGAGCAGGACGCCCGCAAAGGCAACGTCCACC
>ERZ780075.438-NODE-438-length-19882-cov-3.202804_pt1 | contig 19882 bp, 19 predicted proteins | sample MGYA00511839_ERZ780075 | MGnify/ENA primary metagenome ERZ780075 (study PRJEB29588, sample SAMEA2155953) | human gut metagenome | biome: human gut; feature: human-associated habitat; material: faeces | place: Denmark | collected 2008/2010 ...
TTGCGTCTGTTGCTTATAGCTTTAGCCGTTATTTGTGCAATTTTCTGCCAAATATAAATGTCGAAAAATATATTATCGATGCAATAATCACTATCATCGGACCTGTTGCCACATTGGTGTAGTATGACACTGCGAGGCCGACTATACCGGAAAATACTGAAAATATCACTGAAAAGAAATGATACTCACGCATATTTTCCGAAATATTCCTTGATGAAGCCGCCGGTAATATAAGCAGAGCATTTATTATAAGTATACCTATCCACTTGATGGATAGCATAACTATGAGTGCGACAAGCACTGCAAACAGATTATCCAGAAGACGCACATGGATACCCTTGCTTTTTGCCACGCTTCTGTGTATACATATGGCGTTGAGCTTATTGAAGCAAAGCACCCAGAACACTATAGTGACCACAAAAATCACAATTAGATAAACTATCTCAGTCTTTGTGATGCTTAGTACATCGCCCACCAGTATACTTGAGTATTTGCTGAAATTGCCGCCCTTTGACAGTATCGCAAGACCTATCGCCACAGAGCACGATGAAAATACCGATATAATGGTATCTGTCGATGCAGTGTTCAGACTGCCTATCTTATTTAAAAGAAGTGCAAACACTATCGCAAATATCACCATGGCAAGCGAGGTGTCTGCCATGCCGCATACCACTCCGACAGCGATTCCTGTAAGTGCTGAATGTCCGAGTGCATCTGAAAAGTATGCCATCTTTTTGTTTACAATCATGGTTCCCATTATGCCAAAAAGCGGTGTGATGATGAGCACAGCGATAAGGGCATTTCTCATGAAATCATATTGAAGCCAGGAGGTTATATTCATTTGTGTTCCTCCTCTCTCACCCAGGATTCCTCTCCTGTGTAAAAAATTCTCTCAAATTCCTTGCTCTCGAAGACTTCCTTCACAGTTCCCTGCTTTGCAACGGTCTTATCAAGCAGCACAACATGGTCTGCGTACTTTGCCACATAGTCCAAATCGTGCGATATCAGTATGATTGCAAGGTCATAGTGAGTCTTTAAATAATCCATGGTCTTATAGAAAAGCTCCATGCCGTTTTGGTCTATTCCGGACACCGGCTCATCCAACAGCAGCAAGTTCGGCTCGTCCATGATTGCCATGGAAAGAAGCACTCTCTGTAGCTGTCCTCCCGAGAGGTTGCACACCTGCTTGTCGATGAGCTCCTCAGCCTCAAATACCTCGAGTGTCTCCCTTATCTTTGCCTCTATCTTCTTGCTCTTTGGCAGAAAAACAGGATAATTGTACTGATAGCTTGCTATTAGGTCATACACGCTGACCGGTGTATTTTTCTCGATATTAACAGACTGCGGCACATAGCCGATTTTAAGCTTAGCCATATGTCCGTCCTTAGTATCCTTGAACTCAATCGTACCGGTGTGAGGTATCTCGCCGAGTATCGCCTTTATGAGTGTAGATTTTCCGGCACCGTTCTGGCCTATTATGACATTGAAGGAGCCGCAATGTATGTGCATATTTACATCCTCAAGCACTGTCTGCTCTCCAAAGCTCACTCCAAGGTTATTTATTTTTATGCAATGAAAGCCACATGGCTGTATTATTTTCCGCATATTTTCTCCAATTTTATTTAGTAAATGCCTCTTTGATAAGCTCTATATTGTGCTCCATACCATCAAGATAGCTGTCCTTGTCGTACTCTCCCCTGTTGAGAGGGTCGATATAAATCACATGCACATCTGTCTCACGCGATACGGTATCTCCCATGCTCTTTCCGTAGAGCTCCTCAGCGAGTATTACCGACACTCCGTCATCCTTTATGGCACCTATTACCTGCTTTATCTCACCTGCGCTGACTGAGCGCTCCTCGTCAAGGTCTAACAGATAGCATGCATTCATGGAAAAATCATCAGCTACATACGCATAGGCCTCATGGAATATGATGATATTCTGTCCATTGGTAAGACTCTTTAGGCTATTTATCTTTTCTTCGAGCACTGCAAGCTTTGCATCATATGCTTTTGCATTTGCATAATATTCATCAGCATGCTTTGCATCCTTTTCGGCAAGCCGGGATGCGATTGTCTGAACCATGGTGCGGTAACGCGGCACGCTCATCCATGCATGGGCATTCTCATCACCATGGTCATGATCGTGCGCGCTATCTGATTCTGCGTCTGCTTCGTGATCATGGTCGTGGTCACTGTCTGCATCATCCTCAGAAAGAAGTGCCACATCCTCACAGGCCTCAACCACATCAAGCTTCGGATACGCCTTTGCCACATCAGACATAAACGACTCTATACCGCCTCCGTTTATTACAAAAACATCGGCAGTTGATAAAAGCTTCATATCCTCCGGTGTGAGCTGGAAATCGTGCAGACAACCGGTCTGTGGCTCGCTTAGGTTTTCGAGTCTCACTCCTTTCACACCATCCACTATGTTTAAAGTGGCAATGTACATAGGATAGAAGGATGTCACGACAGTAAGTATATCGTCAGCTTCGTCAGTATTTTTTGTATTGCCCGAAGCATTTGATGCTCCACCGGCAGCGCCTTTCATACCTGCTGTGTGCTCATATGCCATTACCGCAAGCGTACACACTATCAATATACACAAAAACATAATGCCTACAAATTTGCATTTATTCTTCATATATTAAATATTCGCCTTTCTTTCTATAACTTTATTTCTTTTTATTATTATTAACGCTTTTTTTGCTCTTGGCCTTATCTCTGCGTTCTTTAGTCTTTTTGGCAACCGGCTTTCCAGTCTTCTTCCAGCGCTCCTTTTTGTGCGGCTGGGATGCAGCGGCTCTTTTTGCAGCTGATTTTGCCTCGCGCTTTGCTTCTTCCTCCTGTTTCATGGCAAGAAGCGTCTCCTCATCAAACACGAGTGAATCTATGAGATTCCAGATTTCGTCCCTGCCTTCCTTTGACATGGACGAAAACGGTATAACTACCGTGCCCGGCTTCACATGAAGTACATCCTTGATAGTCTTTATGTGTGCGGCAATCTGGCTTTTTTTCAATTTATCAGATTTGGTTGCAATGATAATCGGTGCAAAGCCCTGGTTTACCATCCAGTCATACATCATGATATCATTGTCCGATGGCTCATGCCTTATATCTATTAAAAGAAACACTGCCTGAAGCTTTTTTGAGGTGTGAAGATAGTTTTCTATCATCTGTCCCCATTTAGCTTTTATCTCGATATTGGCATTGGCATAGCCATAGCCCGGCAGATCGACCAGATACATTGCGCCATTGACGTTATAAAAATTGATGGTCTGTGTCTTGCCGGGCTGTGAAGAGATCCTGGCAAGTGACTTTCTGTTCATGAGTGCGTTGATCAGTGACGACTTGCCTACATTTGACTTGCCGGCGAATGCCACTTCATTATACTCATTGTCAGGGATTGTGCTTGTAATTCCGCAAACTGTCTCTAAATTAACACTTTTAATTACCATAATCTCTTCCTCATTCTTATTTTACAAATGCTATCTTCTCCACCTGTGAAAATCTCTCCACCGGCACGATTTCCATGCCGTCTGTTATTTCCTTTGAAATCTCCTCCAGGTCCTTTTCATTATCCTTTGGAATACATACTGTTTTTATTCCGATTACTTTGGCTGCAAGTAGCTTTTCCTTGAGTCCTCCTATCGGAAGCACCCTGCCGCGCAGTGTTATCTCACCCGTCATGGCTACATCTGCCCTGACAGGTCTGTCTGTAATGGCTGAGAGCATGGCTGTCGCCATAGTGATACCTGCAGATGGTCCGTCCTTTGGCACTGCGCCCTCCGGGATATGTATATGGATGTCATGCTTCGTATAAAACTCTGCATCAATGCCATATCCTTCGCTTATTGAGCGCACATAGCTAAGTGCCGCCTGTGCCGACTCCTTCATCACATCACCAAGCTTACCGGTGAGCACGAGCTCACCCTTGCCCGGCAGCACATTCACCTCAACCTCGAGTGTGACACCGCCCACACTGGTCCATGCGAGTCCTCTTACGATTCCAACCTCTGCGCGATCATTTTTCTTCTCCGGACTGTACTTCGGATTGCCCAGATATGTCTTAAGATTGGTCTTTGTAACCTTTACAGCAGCTTCGCTGTCCTTAAAGATTTCCCTGGCAGCCTTGCGGCACAGCTTGCCGATAGTCCTCTCAAGGCTTCTGACTCCGGCCTCTCTGGTGTACAGCCTGATGATATCCTTTAGGGCAGAGTCTGTTATAGTAAGCTGTTCCTTTTTAATTCCGTTTTTGCTCTTTTGCTTCTCAATTAGGTGTTCCTTTGCTATGTGAAACTTCTCATTTTCAGTGTAGCTTGACACCTCAATAAGCTCCATCCTGTCAAGAAGCGGCTTTGGAATGCCTGAAACCTCATTTGCCGTTGCAATAAAAAGCACCTCCGACAAATCCACAGGCATCTCGATGTAATGATCCCTGAATCTGCAGTTCTGCTCACTGTCAAGCACCTCGAGAAGAGCGGCTGATGTGTCACCCTTGTAGTCACTTGACACCTTATCTATCTCATCCAACAGCATGAGAGGATTTGAAACGCCTGCCTGTCTTAAGCCATTTACTATACGGCCCGGCATGGCACCGATATATGTCTTTCTGTGTCCACGGATTTCTGCCTCATCGCGCACACCACCAAGAGAAATACGCACATATTTCTTCTCCAGTGCAGACGCAATTGAACGGGCTATGCTTGTCTTTCCTGTTCCCGGAGGACCTACAAGACAAATTATAGGACTCTCTCCCTTGCTTGTCAGATTTCTGACTGCCAGAAACTCAAGTATTCTCTCCTTGACATCCTTTAATCCGTAGTGATCATCATCGAGCACCTGTGCTGCATGGTCAAGATCCTTGTTGTCCACAGACATCTTGTTCCACGGAAGCTCAAGTACAGTCTCTATATAGCCTCTCTCAACTGTGCTCTCTGATGAGCTGCTGCTCATATTTCTAAAGCGCTTTATCTCTTTTTTCGTCTTTTCCTTTACGTAGTCAGGCGCATCTAACTCAGATAGCTTTTTCTCATATTCATCAGCCTCCGAGTCAGCATTCTCGCCCAGCTCCTCACGTATCACACCAAGCTGTTCACGAAGCACATACTCCTTCTGATGCTTGTCCACACGAACCTTTACTTTTTTCTGAAGCTCATTCTTTATGGAAATAACCTCCACCTGGGAGAGAAGTAATGATACTATAACCTGATATCTGTCATTGATATCCTCTGCCTCAAGCACCTGCTGCTTAAGCTCATATGACACCGGCAGATTGTTGGTTACATAATCAATGAGCTTTTCAAGATCCTCATACTGATCTATCTGTCTGATAAGCTCCTTGCTGATTTTGCCGACGACTGCCGCATACCTGTGAAAAGCCTCTCTGACTCCGAGAAGCATGGCTTCCCTGAGATCCTCCGGCAGGCTGTCTGCATTACTATCACAATAACAGATTTCTGCCTCAAGGTACTTCTCATTACCGGTAAAGCCAAGCAATGCTGCCCGGCTTATTCCATCTACAAGTATTCTCACAACATCATTCTGTAATCTGACAACCTGCTTTATATCAGCAACAATACCCATCTGATAGAGGTCTTCCTGAGTCGGGTCCTCACTGTCCACATTCCTTTGTGTGACAAGATAAATCTTTTGATCCTGCTCCATAGCCTCCTCGACAGCACGGAGTGAGCGCTCTCTGCTGACATCGAAATGAGCAATCATCCCAGGCAGAATAGTAAGCCCTCTCAGCGCTACTGCAGGCATGTTAATAATCTGTTCTTCCACTTATATCTCCTGTATTATTACACAGCCATGCATAACAAACCGCTGTGCAATTTATATTATCCGATGCTGTATCTTTTGTAAAATACCGCCATGTACTTACGATGCCTCTTTTTCCTCGATATATGCCTCAGGCACGCAATCACCATCAAGCTTTAAGTTTTCCTCAACGATATCCTTGTCGATTACACATCTGCTGATGCTCTTGTCTGATGGTATACGATACATAAGGTCAAGCATAACAGCCTCCATGATGGCACGAAGTCCTCTGGCTCCTGTCTTTCTCTCAAGTGCCTTGTCAGCGATGGCATTTACTGCATCGTCTGTGAACTCAAGACCTACTCCGTCAAGCTCAAAAAGCTTGGTGTACTGCTTGATAAGCGAGTTCTTAGGCTCCTTAAGTATACGGATAAGTGCATCCCTGTCGAGTGCCTCGAGAGAAACGGTAATAGGTACACGTCCGATAAACTCAGGAATCAATCCAAACTTTACAAAATCCTGTGGAAGTGCATGCTTAAACGCCTCTCCTACATTGAGCTCTGTCTTTGACTTTACATCTGAATTGAAGCCTATAGATAATGTATCCATACGACTGTCGATAATTTTTTCCAGACCATCAAATGCTCCACCGCAGATAAAAAGTATATTAGTAGTATCAATAGGAATAAGCTCCTGCTGCGGATGCTTTCTTCCGCCCTGTGGCGGTACAGATGCCTCTGTGCCCTCAAGAATCTTTAAAAGAGCCTGCTGTACACCCTCGCCTGACACATCTCTGGTGATTGAGACATTCTCTGATTTCTTTGTAATTTTATCTATCTCATCTATATAAATGATACCATGCTCTGCACGCTCGATATCATAATCTGCCGCCTGAATAAGCTTTAATAGGATATTCTCCACATCCTCACCTACATATCCTGCCTCTGTAAGTGTTGTAGCATCAGCGATAGCAAATGGAACATTTATCACTCTGGCAAGTGTCTGCGCAAGAAGTGTCTTTCCTGAGCCTGTAGGTCCAAGCATGAGAATATTACTCTTCTGAAGCTCTACATCTGATGTATCACCTGCCAGAACTCTCTTATAGTGATTGTAAACAGCAACCGAAAGCACCTTCTTTGCCTGGTCCTGTCCTATTACATAATCGTCCAGAAACGCCTTAAGCTCCTCCGGAGTAACAAGATTTATATCATCCTTAGCGCTGCTTTTGTCCTCATGGCCCTCTACGCCTTCTTCCTCAAGAATCTCGGCACATATATCTATACACTCATCGCAGATAAAAGCTCCATTAGGTCCGGAAATCAAACGATTTACCTGGTCCTGTGTCTTACCGCAAAATGAGCAGCGAATCTTTCCGTCGTTTTTTCCTGCCATTATTAACTCCTTTTATTGCATGAGGGCATCCCATATGGGGTACCCTCTTAAATTCATCTAACTTCTGATTATCTGTTTGTTATTACACTGTCTATGAGACCATACTCTGCGGCTTCCTGTGCTGACATATAGTTGTCTCGCTCTGTATCAGCTGCAATTGTCTCGTATGGCTTGCCTGTATTGGCTGCTAAAATTTCGTTTAATCTCTTCTTTGTCTTTAAAATATTTTCTGCAGCAATCTGAATCTCAGTAGCCTGACCCTTTGCACCGCCCGATGGCTGATGAATCATAATCTCTGCATTTGGAAGAGCATATCTCTTGCCCTTTGCACCGCCTGCGAGAAGGAAAGCTCCCATGCTTGCTGCAAGACCGATACAGATTGTTGAAACATCACACTTGATGTACTGCATAGTATCGTAAATAGCAAGTCCTGCTGTAACCATTCCACCAGGTGAATTGATGTAAAGGTGGATATCCTTATTCGGATCCTCAGACTCAAGGAATAAAAGCTGGGCAACAACAAGGCTGGCTGTTGTCTCATTTACTTCCTCTCCAAGGAAAATGATACGATCTTTTAATAATCTGGAGTAAATGTCGTAGTTGCGCTCTCCTCTGCTAGTCTGTTCAATGACATATGGTACTAAACTCATATAAAATACCTCCTTTATAAAAGCTCAAAAGACCGGCTCAGAAAATAGGCTTCTGAGCCAGTCCATCAAATCTTGATTCAAAAATCTTATTCTTCTGTAGACTCTTCTGCATCAGCCTTTTTCTTTGCCTTTGCACGCTCTTTAACGTTGTCCATGATAAGATCTACGGCCTTTGTGATAGCAAGGTCTTTCTTCATAGACTCCTTCTCAGCATCTCCCATGTACTCTTTAAGCTTATCAGCCTCCATGCCGTATGCCTTAGCCATCTTCTCTACCTCAGCATCGATATCTGCATCAGTAACCTCGATATTTTCCTCCTTGGCAATCTGCTCAAGTACAAGGCTGCTCTGGATACGTGTTGTAGCCTCAGGACGAACCTGATCCTTAAGCTGGTCAACTGTCATGCCTGAGAACTGTAAGTACTGCTCCATTGTAAGACCGCTCTGTGCGATTCTCTGAGCAAACTCCTCAACCATTGTCTCACACTGAGTCTCAATCATTGCCTCCGGAAGATCCATCTTTGACTTATCGATAATCTTCTGGATAGCCTCATCCTCTTTAGTCTTCTTAGCTTCTGTCTCTTTCTTCTCTGTGAGGTTCTTTTTGATTTCCTCTTTGTACTCAGCTAATGTATCAACACCTGCTGCATCCTGTGCAAACTCATCATCAAGCTCAGGAAGCTCCTTAGCCTTGATCTCGTTGATCTTAACCTTGAATGTAGCCGGCTTTCCTGCAAGGTCTGCTGCCTGATACTTCTCAGGGAATGTTACATTGACCTCAACCTCATCGCCTGTGTTCTTTCCTACTAACTGATCCTCGAATGTATCGATGAATGTGTGTGAACCGATCTCTAATGGATGATTCTCACCCTTTCCACCCTCGAAAGCTACTCCGTCAACAAATCCCTCAAAGTCGATAACTGCTGTATCTCCCTCTGCTACAGGACGATCTGTAACTGTAACTGTTCTTGCATTTTTGTTTCTCTGGTTCTCAAGCTCAGCGTCAACCTCTTCATCAGAAACTGATGTGTCGATCTTTGTAACTGTAACGCCCATGTACTTACCAAGAGTAACCTCAGGTCTTACAGCAACCTCTGCTGTGTAGATGAAAGGCTGTCCCTTCTCAATCTGAGTAACCTCAACTGTTGGGCGTGAAACAATGTCAACACCGCTCTCGTCAACCGCACCTGCGTATGTCTGCTGCATAAGAATGTTTGCTGCATCCTCGTAGAACACACCTGCTCCATACATTTTCTCAATCATAGCTCTTGGCACTTTTCCTTTACGGAATCCAGGTACGCTAATCTGTTTCTTCTGCTTCTGATATGCAGAATCCAATGCTTTCTCTAATTCCTCAGCTGCTACCTCAATAGTAAGCTTCGCCATATTATGCTCTAAATTCTCAACCTGTACACTCATGTCAATCGTTATCCTCCTTAAAAATATATATGAATGGTATGTACATCAAATGTAATGTGGGCATGCTTTTTAAACTGCTAAGCCCAGTCATTGGATGATTATAACACAACAAATCCACTATTTCCAGTGTTTTTTACATTAAATTTGCTTTTGTGTATAATTCCATAAATTGTCAGCAATACCAAAACATATTTTTGTCATTTTACGGCATAATATTTCCATACACATACAGCTTGTGTATAACGTTTTAAAAGGAGGTATTGCATTATGGCAGCATCAAGTAGTAAAAAGGCTTCTGTACCGGAGGCAAAAGAGGCTATGAGCCGTTTCAAGGAAGAGGTTGCTTCAGAGCTTGGAGTTCCTTTAAAGGAGGGCTACAACGGTGACCTTACTTCTAAGCAGGCCGGTTCAATCGGTGGCGAGATGGTCAAGCAGATGATCATGAAGCAGGAGCAGCAGATGAAATAAGCTCTGCAATAGCAGGCTTCAAATGTACGCTTCAAATGCAAGCATAAAAAGAGGCCGCGCACCATGGGGTTGGTGTGTGACCTCTTTTGTTATAATACTAATAATATGATTATTTGCTGAACGTTGTATTAGTATACCAGTCCCTGTCGAATATGCTCTACTGTGGCATCGTCTGTGAAGTATCTGACAAGCTCGAGTGCAAACGCAATAGCTGTTCCCATTCCACGACTTGTAATCACATTGCCATCCACAACTACAGGCTGCTCAAGCCACTGTGCACCGAGCAGCTTTTCCTCAAAGCCCGGATGACAGGTAGCTTTTTTGCCCTCAAGTATATGATTCTCACCGAGCACGCTAGGCGCTGCACATATCGCTGCAACAAGCTTTCCCTCAGCGGCAAATCTCTTAATTGTCTTTACTACGGTCTCATCCGCGCCAAGGTTTAATGTACCCGGCATGCCTCCCGGCAGTACGATTGCATCGTAGCTGTCAAAATCAGCCTGTGCCTTTGTGGTATCTGTCTTAAATGTCACCTGATGAGAGCTTGTCACCTCGGCTTTTTCCGTGATTGATATGGTTTCAATCTCAAGCTTTGCTCTTCTAACTATATCTACTACTGTAAGTCCTTCAATCTCCTCACAGCCGTCTGCCATAAAAATTCCTACTTTAATCATATTTTTCTCCTTTATTTTTCTTTGATAATACTATGATACCTTTTGACCCTTTAATCATACTATAAAAAGCTGCGGTTCGTCCTTGAATTTTTAAATACCGGTCATTATAATCATATATAAATGATATGAGGGTAAAACAAAAGTATAAACCGTAACTATAAATCTACCAGTAACCTGAAAGGATATACCATGGAAATCGAAAGAAAATACTTACTTAAACAGCTTCCTTCCAATTTAGACAGCTACGCGAGCAAAAAAATCGCCCAGGGCTATCTGTGCACCTCGCCTGTTGTCAGAGTCAGACGCTCAAATGACAGCTATTATATGACCTACAAGGGAGCCGGTCTTATGGTGCGCGAGGAGTACAATCTTCCTCTCACAAAAGAAGCCTACGACCATCTTGTCCAAAAGATTGACGGTCGTCTCATCGAAAAGACACGCTATCTCATACCTCTTGACGGTGGTCTGACCGCAGAGCTTGATGTATTTGAGGGTGATCTGGCTCCTCTTACACTTGTGGAGGTTGAATTCGACTCTGTCGACGCAGCAAATGAATTCACAGCGCCTGACTGGTTTGGCGAGGATGTCACTGAATCCGGCAAATATCACAACAGCTATCTGAGCCGATTGGAAAATTCATAGTACTGCCTGGTCTTTATCGTATTCTTTAAATCATCATACCGCTTTTGCAATGGGCCCTCAGGAACTACAACATCCATAACCACCGCTATGTCATCTATAAGGCGGTCGGTTATGATATCCCTCATTGAAATAAGTATATTGTACTTCTCTTCAAAGGTATCCGCATCAAGAAACTCCAGCAAACGCGGATCCGGTGCCTGGCCTTCATCTGCATCCGGTGCCTGCTCATCATAACAAGCCTGTGTCTGAACACTCACAGCTTCAGGTGCATTAGCTGCAATCGCATTAGTGTTGGAAGAGATACTCTTTCCCGACATATCCTCCGGCTTATCCTTAAGTGTGATCTTCTCAAATCTGTATTTCTGCTTCACATCAGGATATTTCTCATGGTCCACCTCGCTTACAAACATGTCGAGTGGTCTGGCGTATATCCCAAAATCATCATATAAAGCCTGATAAATCACAAGCTTTTCCCCTGTCTCTGAATGTGTCGCCACTGTAACTATCTGATACAGCTTATTCTTAAAGTGCCTGTAAAGCTCTCCGGGCTTTGGTGTTCTGTCCATCATTTCTGCCTCTTTTCCTATTATTTAAAAGTTGTTAATCATGTCTAAGCCTTCTCCAAGGAAATCTCTCTCAAACTCCAGATTGCCGCTGTATCCCATGGCAATCAGATCCTCAACACTGCCAAACATGCTCTGTGTCTCAGCCTCTATAATCTTTGCACCGTCTGCCGCTTTGGTATGCAGTGTCTGGCAGTTTCTTGAGTGCTCCTGAGCCATCCTCTGCTGTGCCTCGCTATGTCCGTGCATAGTCTCAAGCTCTTTTTGTGTCGTATCATCCGCAAAGCGTGCGTTATTTTTCACGGCCCTCTGCACTATATCCGGATTGCTCTGCTGTGGTCTCTGCTGTGGCTGTACTCTCTGCTGCATCTGTGGTCTCTGAGGCTGATGTGCTCTCTGCTGCATCTGTGGCTGGGGTTTCTGCTGATATGTCTGGTTCAATGCATTCATACCCGACTGAACTGTATTCTGCATGCTGTTCCATATCTGCTGTATCTGCTTCTGCTGCGGTCTCGGTTTGTTTGGCTGCGTGTTTTTGCTGCCTGCGCTCTTTGATTTTTTATTAATATAAAAAATTGCTCCTAAGATAATTGCCCAAATTATAACATCCATATTCTGCTCCTTTATCAATCTGCATTTTTCTATGTCAATCCCTGAATATCCTGCACATATCGCGCAGTATGTATTCTGCTGTCTGTTCCGGCTCCCATTGCTTTGTAACACCCACAAGCAGCGGATTAAGCTCTGACAGTATCCTTGCCGTGCGCCGGTCTGTCGTGCCCTCATACTTATCGTTTATGGCCTCAGCCTGCTTCACACATGCCTCAAGCTGCTTTAATATATCCTTCCAGAACTCCTCGTAATATATCTCATGCACTCTCTTAGTCTTTTGTGTGAAATTTAGCTCTGCAAGCTCTTTGTTGCTGTGCCCCAGATAGAAATATGACAGAGCAAACAAATCAGGCTTTTTCCTTTCAAGCCCCTCATTTGTCAGGTGTATCAGATTCTCTATCTCACTCTGTAAAATGATACCGTTGTCAAAGGATGACAGATATCTCTCCCCCTGCTTTACAACAGAGTCCAGAGTCGTGTGAAAATCCGTGTCCACCTTGCTGATTAAAAATTCATCGTCAAACATGCCGCTTTTCGCTTTGCAAGCCTTTATCAGCTCTCCAAAGTGCTTCCGGTCGGTTCCTGTGAGCTCACAATACCCGATAACTTGCTGCTCAAGCTCCTTTAAATCTGAAAGCAGGCTGCTTAAACCTGTCTTCACGCCATAATAGCGCTTTGCAACACCGGAGGAATTCTTTTTTGTTTTGACATACAGCTTAAGCCAGCTGTTGACCACTGTCATGTCGGCACCCGCCGTATCCATCGCTGTCTTAAATTTCTTTTCCGTATCACTTAGTCCTAAAATCATCACACACCCTCAAACATCATTCTAAAACTATATAATAACAATTCTACACCATTATCATATTTTTTTAAAGAGCCTTTTTCGCTCTGAAAAGCCTACTTTAATCGCAAAAAGGAAGCCATACAATAGCTGTATGACTTCCTATATACTCTGCATGTTATTCGCATCGTCGTGCAAATGGCACGAGCGGCTTTGTTATGATAGCAAAATCAGATTAACGACCGAACTGCATATCGTTGTTACCTGATTTTGTTGTGAACATCTCAAGCATGTTGATTGGATCGTTGTAATCCATAAGCCATCCCTCACGGGCGAAATCAAACTGTCCGTCCTTACGGCTGTTAAGGAATACGTTCCACTCCTGCTGCTCAACCTTTAAGTTGATACCTACCTTTGAAAGATCAGCCTGAATAGCCTCACCAATCTTTACATTTGACTCTGAGTTGTTTACAAGGTATGTGAACTCGACAGTCTGGTTTACCTGGCCTGTGCTCTCATCTAATAATCCGATAGAAGCAAGAAGCTCTTTAGCCTCCTCAAAGTTCTTATCGTAATCTGTGCCGTAGTAATCTTTGTTCTTGAACTCGCCACCGTTACCATCTGTAACACCCTCTGGGATAAATGTTGTGGCAATCTTCTGTCCGCCCTGGGCGATCGTATCGATAATGTACTGACGATCGATAAGAAGACAGATTGCTTTTCTGAATACCTTAGCCTGGTCAGCATCTAATCCAAGTTCTGAGTAGAGCTTAGAGTTAATGTTGAAGCCTACGTAGTATGTTCCAAGGTTGTCAACTGTGTAGAACTCGCTTGTCTTCTTAGCTGCCTCAATCTCTGCTGTAGGAATTGAATCAATAAAATCAAGGTCACCGTTCTGGTAAGCTGTGTAAGCTGAAACATCATCAGATGTAAGCATTACGTTCATCTCATCAACTGTTACATTGTCAGCATCCCAGTAGTTAGGATTCTTAACATATGTCATGCTTGAATCATGCTTCCACTCCTTGAGTGTGAATGCACCGTTTGTAACGAACTTGTCGCTTGCATCGTTTGCCCAGTCATCATTTCCCTCTACTGACTTCTGGTTTACAGGGAAGAAGAATGGGAATGCACATAAGTCAAGGAAGTATGGTGTAACTGCCTTAAGCTTGACTGTAAGAGTCTTTCCATCATCAGAAGCTACTACATCATCAGCAGCAAGACCCTTTGTATCATCATATCCTGCGAATACTGCGCAAAGGTAGCTGTAATCTGCAGCTGTCTTAGGATCTGCAGCTCTCCTCCAAGACCACTCGAAATCCTTTGCAGTAAGCTCATCACCATTTGACCACTTAAGACCGTCACGCATTGTGAATGTGTATGTGAGGCCATCCTCAGAAACCTCATAGCTCTCTGCACATGCAGGCTCAAGCTTGCCCTCAGCGTTGTAACGCATAAGACCCTCAAAGCTGTTTACTGCAAGACATCCGCCGTCAACAGTACTGTTTAATGCAGGATCGATATGATCAGGCTCTGATGCCATGAAGATGTTTAACTTTCCGGCATTCTTTGTGTTCTTTGCATTGTAGAAGTATTTCATACCCTCTACTGTTGAGTATACGTCTGTGACATAATCCTTGAGCATATACTGGTCATTGTAGTAGTAAAGTGGAATAACACACCATGTATCCATAAGCATATCCTCTGCCTGGTGCATCATCTCTGCACGCTTTGCAAGATCTGTCTCTGTACGGATAGATTCTACTAACTCATCATAGCCTGTCCAGTCTACGCCTGCTGATACAGCAGTATGAGAAGTGCCGTTAGCAGATGTGTCGTTAGTAGATATTTTGCCCTCGCTCTTGCTTCCACAAGCAGTCATGCCAAGTGCCATAGCTGCAACAAGAGTAAGTGCTACTAATCTCTTTTTCATCTTTCTTCCTCCTAATTAATTAATATGAAAAATAAATTTATGTTAGAACCGGCACATGTGGCTTAAGCTATATGCCGGTAAAAACCTTATATTAGCGGTTGAAGCATGCAACCATATGTCCGTTTCCTCTGTCTGTAAGCTCCGGACTTGCTGCTGCACACTGTTCTGTCGCATATTTACACCGCGAAGGGAAGGGCCAGCCGCTAGGCATGCGAAGAGGTGAAGGAACATCTCCCTCAAGCACGATTCGCTTGCTGTGTCTGGCAGTCTCAGGATCCGGGATCGGAACCGCTGAAAGCAACGACTGTGTGTACGGATGGATTGGATTGTCCATCAGCTCATCAGCATCTGCAAGCTCCATCATATGACCTAAGTACATAACAGCTATTCTATCAGAGATATGCTGCACTACAAGCAGATCATGCGCTATAAACAGGTATGATAACCCTCTCTCCTTCTGCAGATCCTCAAACATGTTGACTACCTGGGCCTGAATTGAAACATCAAGTGCCGATACCGGCTCATCACATACGATAAACTTCGGATCTACTGCAAGCGCTCTTGCTATTCCGATACGCTGTCTCTGTCCACCCGAAAACTCATGTGCATAACGTGTGGCATGGTCTGCGTTTAGTCCAACTGTCTCCATGAGATCCATAATCATCTCATGGCGCTCTTTCTTGCTATTGTAAAGCTTGTGCACATCGAGAGGCTCTCCGATGATATCCTCTACCGTCATACGAGGGTTGAGTGATGAATACGGATCCTGGAATACCATCTGCATCTGCTTACGGTAAGGATGCATATCCACATCTATCTTCTTCTCACTGTCAAACAATACATTGCCGTCGAACTCAATGCGTCCTGCTGTAGGCTGATACAGACGTAAAAGAGTACGTCCTACGGTTGTCTTTCCACAGCCTGACTCGCCAACAAGTCCAAGCGTCTCACCCGGCTTTATGGCAAATGACACATCATCGACTGCCTTTAATTCCATCTTTTTAAATCCGTCATGAACAGGGAAATACTGCTTCAAATGGTCTACCTTGAGCAGGTACTCGTTGTTATTTGTCTCATTACTCATTTGATTTTCCCTCCTCCATCATATTCTTAATATTCATCCAGCATGATGCGAGATGATCCTCTCCAACCCAGATTTCCTCCGGCTTTTCGGTGAGACATATCTTCATAGCGGCATCACAGCGAGGGCAGAATGCACAGCCCTCTGGCATGTTGAGCATATTGATTGGTGTGCCCCCGATAGGAACAAGCCTGGTTTTTGAATTGGTCTTTGTAGGGATTGAACGAAGCAGTCCCTTTGTGTACTCATGCGCCGGGCTGTAGAATATGGCATCTGCTGTTCCTCTCTCACACACACGGCCGCCGTACATAACTATGATCTCATCACACATTGAAGCAATGACACCCAGATCATGTGTAACCATGATGATTGCCATACCAAGCTTTTCCTGCAGTGACTGCATAAGCTCAAGAATCTGTGCCTGGATAGTCACATCAAGAGCTGTTGTCGGCTCATCTGCGATAAGGATATCCGGCTCACAGGCTAATGCCATAGCTATCATGACACGCTGTCTCATACCACCGGAAAGCTCATGAGGGTACTGATTTACACGCTTCTCAGGCTCATTTACTCCTACAAGTGTGAGCATCTCTATAGCGCGCTCCTTTGCTTCCTTCTTTGTACGGTCTGTGTGAAGAAGCACTGCCTCCTCAAGCTGGTAGCCTACCGTAAATACCGGATTAAGCGATGTCATAGGATCCTGGAAAATGATTGAACAGCATTTTCCTCTGAAATCTGCCATTTTCTTTTTGTTGAATTTGGTGATATCCTCACCCTTATATTTTACTGAGCCGCCTGTGATGGCACCATTCTCAGCAAGAATCTGCATGATTGAATATGCTGTAACTGACTTTCCTGAGCCTGACTCTCCTACGATTCCAAGAGTCTTTCCCGGCTCAAGCTTAAAGCTGACACCGTTTACAGCTGATACGTCTCCGTTATCGGTCTTGAAGGTAGTGTGCAGATCAGATACTTCAAGAACAAACTTATTATCTTCCATCTTACTCACTCCTTACTATTTCGATAATTTAGGGTCAAATGCATCTCTTAAGCCGTCACCGATAAGATTCAATGTAAGAACAATGATACAAATCGTAAGCGCCGGAAAAATAAGACGCAATGGGTAGCTCTGGAGTCCGCCACGCGCTGTATTTGCCAACGAACCAAGTGAAGGCATAGGAGCCGAAACACCAAGTCCGATAAATGACAGATAACTCTCAGTAAAGATGGCTGATGGTATCTGAAGCGCTGTAGTAATGATGATTACTGACAGACAGTTCGGTAAAATGTGTTTTCTGATAGTGCGGGCTGATGATGTTCCGATACACTTTGCTGCGAGAATGTACTCATTCTGCTTGATGGTAAGAATCTGACCTCTTATAAGTCTTGCCATTCCTACCCAGTAAAGCAATCCAAACACTATGAAAAGTGCAATCATGTTGACACCGAGCTTTGAAAGCACTGTACCCTTTATTACAGGTGTTAGCACCTCATTTAATACAACTGCAAGTAAAATGATGAGCAGCATATCCGGCAATGAATAAATGATATCTACTATTCTCATCATAACCATATCTACCTTGCCACCGCAGAAGCCTGATACGGAACCGTAAATGATACCGATTATAAGCACAAGCAGTGATGCAAACACACCGACTCCCAGCGAGACACGAGCTCCGTAAACAACACGGATAAAATAGTCTCTTCCGAGCTCATCTGTGCCAAAAATGTGCGGGAACAGCTTCTCACCTGCATCAATCTGTGCCTGCTCAGCATCGCTGTACTGGAAAGGTCCTAAGTTCTGTGCACCCTTAACGATATCTGCATAGCCGTAAGGCACAATCTTTGGTGCCAGAAGAATAACCAAAATAAGTAAAACCAAAACTATAATAGAACCCATAGCCAGTGGATTTTTGCGGAGTCTCTTAAGACCATCCTTAAAGAAGGTAGTTGACTCACCCATAACCTCCTGCTGGCGTTTCTCTTCATCTGATGCCTTGGCAAAATCCTTCATATCGAACTTGCTAAGGTCAATCTGTGTGGAGAAAGGAGCTCTCTTCATATTATCTTTCATCTTTATCTCTCCTTAATCAAGCTTAATACGTGGATCAATCACTTTGTATACAATATCTGTAATGAGGTTCGCGCCTACCATGATGACAGCAAGGAAAAGCGTTGTGGCCATAATCATTGTGTAATCACGGTTTGTGATACAGCTTACGAACTTGGAACCGAGTCCTCCGATATTGAAAATACTCTCAATAACCATTGAACCTGTGAGGATACCACCAATCATAGGTCCCACATATGTGATGACCGGAATGAGCGCATTACGAAGCGCATGTACAAATATAATCTTGTACTGATGTACACCCTTGGCCTTTGCCGTACGGATGTAATCCTGTCCGAGTGCATCAAGCATTGAAGTCTTTGTAAGTCTTGTAATATATGCCATCGGTGAAAGTGACAGTGACAGCACCGGAAGTAATATCATGTTGCTTCCTGAGCTGAAGGCCTGCACCACACCAAGCTTTATACAGAAGAAATAAAGTAATAACGTAGCGATGACAAATGACGGCATCGACGTAATCAGTGTGACGAAGAATACTATAACTCGATCCGGCCACCTGTTTCGCATCAGCGCTGCTATCGAACCGAGCACCACTCCGAATACTATCGCAGTGAGCGCCGCTAAAAGTCCAAGCTTCGCTGAAATCGGGAAGCTCTCCCCGATGATATCTGAGATCGGACGGTCTGTCTTAAGACTAACACCGAAATCTCCGTGCAGCACGCCTGCCATGTAGTTCTTGTACTGGACTATAAGTGGCTGATCCAGTCCGTAGCGTGCCTCAAGCTCTTTCATTACCGCCGGACTCTTTGCCTTCTCCGAATTGAATGGACCACCCGGAATTGCATTCATGGCAAAGAATGTAATAAGACTGATAATGAAGATTGTAAAAATCGCGAGAATAACTCTCTTTACAATGTACTTACCCATATTTTTCTCTCCCTCTTGGATTTGTATCGATAATGCATTATTTTTATTTTTTAAAGCATTATCACTGCACCACGTCAAAGTATTTTGTCTAATACGCAAAAAAGTGCGAATGACGTCATTGTCATTACACACTCCCTAATCTTGCTGTCTGATACAACTGTCGTTCTGACGCGAACAATTCTTTTTTATTATACACAGAAATCATACTTTGTCAATTGGATATATTTTCCTATATAATTTTCATTTCTGCATAAAAATTAGTCATTTTTTATAATACTCATTAATAAGGGTAATTTATGCAGTGTATAAGCATTATTTATACATTTTTATTCATTTTTAATTTTGCATTAAAATATTAATTTTCAGCGCATGATTGCTTTGAATTGTTAAGTACCGGCGTTATTCTGGCATTAAACGGATATTTGGTGTATAATTACATATCATTATATATCAAGGAGCCATATATGCTTACATACGACGATGCACTCAATCTCAACTACTATAAAAAAACAACCTTTACCGGCTGGATGAACGGCATGCGCTTTCTCATAAAGCGTGAGGAGCCTGTCCTTAAGGAAGCCACCGAGGATACACCCGAGGAAAAGGGTGAGCCAATATTTCATGCATGGATATGGCCGGGGCCGTATATTTTTGACCTGACCGACGACAGCAAAAAGACTGACAATACCTTTCCATTTACAGATGACGGAAAAAAACAGTGTGTAGACTGGATTAATGAGGTCATTAGTGCACACTCAAACGAATATCCGAAAAATAAAACAGATGGAGAAAACCTCTAAAAAACTCTTGACTTCTCACCAAAAATATTGTAGTATACATTCTGTGCAAAACACAAGGGCTTGTAGCTCAGCCGGTTAGAGCGCACGCCTGATAAGCGTGA
>ERZ780075.439-NODE-439-length-19875-cov-6.602018_pt1 | contig 19875 bp, 21 predicted proteins | sample MGYA00511839_ERZ780075 | MGnify/ENA primary metagenome ERZ780075 (study PRJEB29588, sample SAMEA2155953) | human gut metagenome | biome: human gut; feature: human-associated habitat; material: faeces | place: Denmark | collected 2008/2010 ...
ACAACACCTTGCTTAACAATGTTATCAATAAGACCGCCGCTATCAACCAGCAGACAGGTAAAGCCAGCTGATCGTATTGCGCAAAAGCTTGATGTAAACTAAATCACGGCGGAAACCGGTTAAGGTCGGTTTCCGCCGTGTTCTTTATTATTTTCTCAAAAGGTGTTGACTTTATCGGTCGGTTGTGGTATTATACATCAAAAGAAATCTTTAAGAGCGATACAGAGATGTCGACAAGGTTTTGAATAATGGACGATAGGGCATATGCCCTGTGTTTTTGTGTGTCTGAATCAAAGAACCTTGTTATAGACAGGGTTCTTTTTTGTTGCTCGTTCAGGAGGCTCGTATGACAGAATACATCTTGAAAAACGCATTGGTTTATACGGATTCGGGATTCCAAAAGCAGGATATATTTGTTTCCGAAGGCCGTGTCCTTTGTGTTTGCTGTAAGCTTTGCGCAGAGTATACCAAGTCCTATGATCTTACAAATAAGCATATTTTTCCCGGTTTCGTAGATGTTCATGTTCATCTTCGAGAGCCGGGCTTTTCTTATAAGGAGACTATTAAAACCGGTACGCTTGCCGCCGCACGGAGCGGATATACAACGGTTTGCACAATGCCGAACCTTAATCCTGTCCCGGACAGCGTTGAACATCTTAATGAGCAGCTTGATATAATCGAAAAGGATGCATCGGTTAATGTTATGCCATATGGCTCAATCACCGTCGGCAGGAATGGCTCTGAGCTTTCCGATATGCAGTCGCTTGCCGATAAAGTCGTTGCGTTTTCCGACGACGGCAGTGGAATTCAGACTGAGGAAATGATGCGCCAAGCAATGCTTGAAGCAAAAAAACTTGATAAAATTATTGTCGCCCATTGCGAGGACAACAGCATGCTTAACGGCGGATATATTCATAAGGGTGCATATGCCAAAGTACACGGTCATAAGGGAATCAGCTCAGAGAGCGAGTGGAAACAGATTGAGCGAGACCTCAGACTTGCCGAGGAGACCGGCTGCAAATACCATGTCTGCCACATCTCGACGAAAGAAAGCGTCGACCTTATCCGCAAGGCAAAGCGCAGAGGTGTGGACGTGACTTGCGAAACCGCCCCGCATTATCTTGTCCTTACCGACGCAGACCTCAAGGAGGACGGCAGATTTAAGATGAATCCTCCGCTCAGAAGTGTTGATGACAGAGATGCACTCATTGAGGGCATATGCGACGGAACGATTGACATGATTGCCACCGATCATGCGCCGCACTCGATTGAGGAAAAATCAAAGGGACTCAAGGACAGTGCAATGGGAATTGTCGGACTCGAAACGGCTTTCCCGATTCTCTATACAAGGCTCGTCAAGGGCGGAATCATTAGTCTGCATAAGCTTGTTACGCTGATGAGCGTGAATCCTGCCGAGCGTTTCGGAATTAAAACAGGCTTTGAAATCAAAGAACCGGCTAACTTTACAGTCTACGACCTCAATGAAAAGGAAACGGTAAACCCGGAGAATTTTGCTTCGATGGGAAGAAGCACTCCGTTTGAGGGCATGACGGTTTACGGAAAATGCAAGGAAACGGTTTGTAACGGCGAAATTGTTTGGGAGGCTGAAGAATGAATCAGGTAATGATGAAAATAACAGACAATAAAAAGATTGCCGAAAAAACTTACTTTATGTCACTTGAGGGTGACACCTCGGCGATAACCAAGCCGGGTCAGTTCATAAATATAAAGCTTGACGGATTTTTCCTGCGCCGTCCGATTTCGGTTTGCGACTGTGAGAACGGAAAGCTTTCTATAATATATAAGGTCGTTGGCAACGGAACAAAGGAAATGTCCGAGCTGCCCGTCGGAGCTGAGCTGGATATACTCAGCGGTCTCGGCAACGGCTATGACACTTCAAAAAGCGGCGATTGTCCCGTGCTTATCGGCGGAGGAGTAGGTGTTCCGCCGATGTATCTGCTTTGCAAAAAGCTTGTGTCGGAGGGCAAAAAAGCAACGGTAATACTTGGCTTCAATTCTGAAAAAGAAGTGTTCGGCGTTGATGAATTCAAGGCGACGGGTGCCGAGGTTTACGTTACAACGGCTGATGGAAGCGTCGGAACAAAGGGTTTTGTAACAGATGTTCTGAAAAACCTGGATTACACATATTTCTACACCTGCGGCCCGATGCCGATGTTCAAGGCGATTGAAAGCATCGCAAAGACGAGCGGACAGTACAGCTTCGAGGAACGCATGGGCTGCGGTTTTGGAGCGTGCATGGGCTGCACATGCAAGACAAAATACGGCAACAAGCGAATTTGCAAGGACGGCCCGGTACTTGAAAGGGAGGAAATAGTATGGTAACAAAGGTTAATCTCTGCGGAATTGAGCTTGATAATCCTGTCATTCCGGCCTCGGGCACATTTGGCTTCGGTTATGAATTTGCCGAGCTTTATGATATAAACATGCTCGGAACGTTCTCTTTCAAGGGCACGACGAAAAGTCCGAGATTCGGCAATCCCACGCCGAGAATCGCCGAGTGCACGGCAGGCATGATAAATGCCGTCGGTCTTCAGAATCCGGGCGTTGATAAGGTGATAAGCGACGAACTGCCGAAGCTTAAAAAATGTTTTAACAAGCCTGTTATGGCAAATGTCAGCGGCTTTTCGGTCGATGATTATTCCTACACCTGTGAAAGGCTTGACAAAGAGGAGCAGGTCGGCTGGCTTGAGATCAATGTTTCCTGCCCGAACGTACACGGCGGCGGAATGAGCTTCGGAACAGATCCGAAAGCTGCGGCCGAGGTCACAAGTGCGGTTTAGGCGGGGCAGTGACAACGAAGCCTTTAATTTTGAAGCTTTCGCCGAATGTTACGAACATTGTCGAAATAGCAAAGGCGTGTGAGGACGCAGGAGCTGACGGAATCAGCCTTATAAACACCATGCTCGGCATGAGAATTGACCTGCACCGCAGAAAGCCGGTAATCGCAAACGTGATGGGCGGCTTTTCAGGCCCGGCGATTTTCCCGATAGCCGTCCGAATGGTTTATCAGGTTTCACAGGCAGTCAATATTCCCGTTATCGGAATGGGCGGTGTGTCGAGTGCCGACGATGTGATTGAAATGATGCTTGCCGGAGCAACGGCGGTTGAGGTCGGAGCGGCAAACCTGGTTGATCCGTTTGCTTGCAAGAATATAATCGAAGCATTGCCGAAAGCAATGGAAGAATACAAAATAAACAATCTTAACGAAATAATAGGAGGAGCACACAATGGGTAAGGACGTAATTGTAGCCTGCGATTTTTCAAGCAGGGAGGAGACGATGGCTTTTCTTGACAATTTCAAGGGCAGAAAGCCGTTTGTCAAAATCGGAATGGAGCTTTTCTATGCCGAGGGTCCCGATATCGTAAGAGAGATTAAGGCGAGAGGACACAAGATTTTCCTTGACCTCAAGCTTCACGATATCCCGAACACAGTGAAGAAATCAATGGCTGTGCTCTCAAGGCTTGATGTTGATATGACAAATCTTCACGCAGGCGGAACTATCGCAATGATGGAAGCGGCAATCGAGGGCCTCACACGTCCCGACGGAACAAGACCGCTGCTCATTGCCGTAACTCAGCTCACCTCAACAAGTGAGGAAAGAATGAAAAACGACCTGCTTATTAACGAGAGCATGGATAAGGTTGTTATGCACTATGCCCACAATGCAAAGCTTGCCGGACTTGACGGCGTTGTTTGTTCGCCCTTAGAGGCAGGCAAGGTGCATGAGGTCTGCGGAAGCCGATTTCTTACAGTAACTCCGGGTGTACGTTTTGCCGACGGGGACAAGGGAGACCAGGTCAGAGTTATGACTCCCGAACAGGCAAAGAAAATCGGCTCGGACTACATTGTAGTCGGACGTCCGATAACTGCGGCGGCTGATCCTGTTGCGGCATACGAAAGATGTATAAACGAATTTGTAGATTAAGGAGCAGATATTATGACAGACATTCAGATTCAGATTGCAAAAGACCTTCTTTCAATTAAGGCGGTTTTCTTCCGCCCCGATGAGCCGTTCACATGGGCAAGCGGCATCAAAAGCCCTGTTTATTGCGACAACAGACTGACTCTCGCTTACCCCGAGGTTCGTACTCACGTTGAAGAGGCTCTTGCCAAGACCGTTAAAGAAGTTTATCCCGAGGCTGAGGCTCTTATGGGCACATCAACAGCAGGTATCGCACACGCTGCCATCACTGCTCAGATTATGGGACTTCCGATGGGATATGTTCGCTCGGGAGCTAAAGATCACGGTAGAAAAAATCAGATTGAGGGCAAGCTTGAAAAAGGGCAGAAGGTCGTTGTTGTTGAGGATCTTATCTCAACCGGCGGCAGTGTTATCGAGGTCGTAAACGTCCTCCGAGAGGCCGGCGCCGAAGTGCTCGGAATTGTTTCAATCTTCACCTATGGCATGCAGAAGGGTCTTGACCGCCTTGCTGCGGCAGATGTAAAAAACGTAAGCCTTACCAATTTTGATGTAATCGCCGAAATTGCGGCTCAGGAAGGATATATCGCACCGACGGATGTTGAAAGACTTATAGCTTTCAGAAACAATCCGTCCGATGAAAGCTGGATCGGAGGCACAAAATGAGAAGCGTTATAAGTATTCTTGATCTCTCGGTTGAGGAGATTGACGAGCTTATTGCTCGTGCAAATGATATAATCGCAAACCCCGATAAGTATGCGGAAGTATGCCGCAGAAAAAAGCTTGCAACGCTCTTCTTTGAGCCGTCAACACGCACAAGGCTCAGCTTTGAGGCGGCTATGTATGAGCTCGGCGGTAACGTTCTTTCAATGGCGGATGCAAAGTCAAGCTCAGCCGTCAAGGGCGAAAGCGTAGCCGATACGGTTAAGGTCATTTCCTGCTACGCCGATATAATTGCCATGCGTCATCCCAAGGAGGGCGCACCCTATGTTGCGTCGCTCAATGCGTCAATTCCCGTAATCAATGCAGGTGACGGCGGACACAACCACCCTACGCAGACCCTCGCAGATCTTCTCACAATCAGCCGTGAAAAGGGTCGCTTCGATAACCTGACTGTGGGCTTCTGCGGCGACCTTAAGTTCGGCAGAACAGTCCATTCGCTCATCGAAGCCCTTGCAAGATACAACAACGTGAAATTCGTTTTGATTTCTCCCGAGGAGTTGAAGCTTCCAAGCTACGTCAAGAACGATGTTATCAAGGCCAAAAACCTTGAATACATTCAGACGACCGACCTTGAAAAGGTTATGCCCGAGCTTGATGTTCTCTATATGACCCGAGTTCAGAAAGAGCGATTTTTCAACGAGGAGGATTATCTCCGACTCAAGGACAGCTATATTCTCACTCCCGATAAGCTTGCAAACGCAAAACCCGATCTGTCAATTCTTCATCCACTGCCTCGTGTTAACGAAATCAGCGTTGCTGTCGATAAAGATCCCCGTGCATGCTATTTCAAGCAGGTTCTCAACGGAAAATACATGAGAATGGCACTCATTCTCAAGCTCCTGGAGGTAGAAGTATGAACATAGATTCCATCAAAAACGGTATAGTGATCGACCATATTAAGGCCGGAAAAGGTATGGAGATTTACAATCTCCTCGAGCTTGATAAGCTGGATTGCTCCATTGCCATCATCAAAAATGTAATGTCCCGTAAGCTTGGCAAAAAGGACATCATAAAAATCGACTCTGATTACGACGTTGACCTTGATGTTCTCGGCTATGTTGATCCCGGCGTTACCATTGATATTATCAAGGACGGCCGCCTCGTTGAAAAGAAAAAGGTTTCACTTCCCATTCAGCTAAAAAATATCATCAAATGCAAAAATCCACGCTGCATAACCACCACCGAGCAGGAACTTCCGCATATTTTTAAGCTTACAGGAACCGGCGAAAACAGGGTATATCGCTGTATTTATTGCGAAACCAAAGCCGAATAACCCTCCTGAGCGGATCTTTTGTCGAATAAGACTTTTTTCGTGGCTTGACGTATATACATACGCCTGCGCCCCGAGAAAAAGCCTTCTTCATCCAAAATCTCTCGCTCAGGAATAAAACTGAATAGCAATAAGCCGCTTTTTCCAACTTGACGTATATACATACGCCTGCGATGAAAGAAAGCGGCTTCTTTGCCTAATCTTCAAGTTCAGGTTTTTGTTTCTTTTGGCGGATAAAGCATTTTTCGGTTTGATGTATATACTACTCCAACTTCGCAATTTTAAATCATTATAAAACAATACCCTCCGACGGACTTTTCGCTGTCGGAGGGTATTGTTATTTTCTGTTAATCAAGCGTGATAAGGTTGATACACTTAACAGGACAAGCCTCGGTGCATTTGCCGCAGCCTGTGCACTTGTTGTAATCGACCTTAGCACAGAAGTCCTTGACCTCAACTGCGCCGAATTCGCACGCCTTGACACACTTCATACAGCCGATACAGCCGTTTGCGCATTCCTTGCGTGTAATTGCGCCCTTGTCGTGATTTACGCAAAGGTTGGCCGCCTTTGCGTCGTGCAGGGGCATCATCTTGATGATGTGATTCGGGCAGGTCTTAAGGCACTGCTTACAGGCCTTGCACATTACCGGATTGATTCTTGCAACGCCGTCGCAGATGTGAATTGCGTCATACTGACAGGCATTCATGCAGTCGCCGAGACCTATACAACCGTAGATGCACTCCTTCGGACCGCCGAAAAGCTGCTTTGCCATTTCACATGAGCTAACGCCGTTGTATTCCATCTTGGTTTCCGCCTTGCCGCAGAAGCCCTGACACATGACAACTGCCGCCATGGGAGCGACCGAGCCGGCCGAAAGACCCGTAACCTCTGCAATAGCCTTTGAAGCGTCGTTACCGCCGGGGGCACAGAGAGCTGTGTTTGTTGTAATACCCTTTGAAAGAGCCGCAGCATAGCCGTCACAGCCCGAAAATCCGCATGCGCCGCAGTTTGCACCGGGCAGACATTCACGGATAGCCTCCGCTTTTTTATCGACGGGAACAGCCATGACGATGGAAGCGACTGCAAGTCCGAGACCTGCGATGAGTCCGATGACCGAAACGATCAGAATTGCTAAAACAATAGGATTCATTTGCTCGCCTCCTTATGCAAAGATCTTGTCAACAACGCCTGCGAATCCCAGAAACGAAAGGGAAACGAGCGAGGCGGCAACAAGTGTGATGGGCAGACCCTTAAGGAATTTCGGAATGTCGCAGGATTCGAGTCTTGAACGAACACCTGCGAACATTATCATGGCAATCATGAAGCCAACGCCGCCGCCGATAGCACAGATGAGCGACTGCATAAAGTTGTAGCCGTTGTCAACGTTGAGGGTTACAACGCCGAGAACCGCGCAGTTCGTCGTGATAAGAGGAAGATAGATGCCGAGAGCATTGTAAAGTGCCGGCATATATTTCTTGAGAATAATCTCAACCATCTGAACGAGTGCGGCGATGACGAGAATAAAAACGATTGTCTGAAGATATTCAAGATTGTTGGCAACAAGCAGATATTTGTTTATCGGGTATGTAACCGCCGTTGAAAGAGCCATAACGAAGATAACGGCAAGCGACATGCCGACTGCCGTGTTCAGCTTCTTTGAAACGCCGAGAAACGGACAGATGCCGAGGAATCTTGAAAGAACAAAGTTCTGAGTGAGAATCATTGTGAGCAATATGCTCAAAAGGCCTTTTGTCATTTCCATTATGCTTCAGCCTCCTTCTTCTCTTCACAGCTCTCATGAGTGTCCCTAATGGCACATGATTTAGCCATCGGGCAGTTTTCGCAGCCGTGAAGCACAGCCTTGGGCTTGCCCTTAGACTCGGCAATCTTATTTGCAAGAGCCATTACCATGCCGAATACAAAGAATCCGCCGGGAGCGAGGATAAATATAAGCATCGGGTTTTCGTTAAGGAAGGGAATCGAGAATCCGTTGAAGCTGCCGCCGATGAGGTCGCTGATTCCGTTGAGGAATGTGCCTGCACCGAGGATTTCACGGATAGTGCCCATAACGAAGAGTGCACCGGTGAAGCCGATTCCCATGCCGAGTCCGTCGACTGCCGAGGCGAGCACGCCGTTTTTGCTTGCGAAAGCTTCCGCTCTGCCGAGGATAATACAGTTAACAACAATAAGCGGAAGATAAACGCCGAGCTGTTCGTTGAGCACGGGAACAAATGCCTTGACAAGCATCTGAACGATTGTAACGAACGAAGCGATGATAACGATGTATGCCGGGATACGGACCTTCTGCGGAATAACCTTTCTCAATGCCGAAATAACGATGTTCGAGCAGATGAGAACGATTGAAGCCGAAACGCCCATGCCGATCGCACTTGAAACAGAGGTCGTTGTGGCGAGGGTGGGGCAGGTGCCGAGCACAAGGCGAAGAACAGGGTTTTCAATGATAAAACCCTTGGTAAGCTCCTTGCCTAAGGATTTCTTTTCAGCCATCAGTTAGCACCTCCGTTTTCTGTGATAGTTTTGTAGTTTGCGAGAGCCTCGTTGACCGCCGTAGTTACGGCGTTGGACGTAATCGTTGCGCCCGTAAGAGCGAGGATCTCGTTATTGTCGTGGTCTGCGCTGTTCTTGGCAACCTTAATCCCGTCTACAAGACCCTTAAACTGATCTTTGAAGGAGTCTGTCTGTGCCTTCATGCCGAGACCCGCAGTGTCGCTGATTGAGAGAATTTGGATTCCCGTGACCTTGCCTTCATTGTCAACGCCTGTCATAACAAGAAGGTCGCCGCCGTAGCTCTTTGATGTGGTTGTAAAAACCATACCGACTGTCTGCTTACTGCCGTCAAGACCGACTGCGTAGCTGATGCCGTTGAGGGTTTTGTCCTCGAAGCTCTTTGCGTCTGCAAGAACCTCCATACGGGACTGAGCCTCGGACTCTGCCGAGTTCTTTTCGATTATAGGAGCGGTTACGTTATTTGCCAACGCAAGCAAGGTCGTTGCGACAAGGCAGATAATAAAGAGTGCAACCGTAGGGATCAAAATTTGTTTTTTCATTTTGCCTCAGCCTCCTTCTTTTCTTTTTTTGGAGTGCCGAACGGCTTGGGAAGCGTAACGTTTTCAATCAGCGGAACAAGAATGTTCATGATGATGATTGAATAGGAAACGCCCTCGGGAAGATTGCCGAAAATTCGTATTATCGAGGTGATAAGACCGCAGCCTATACCGAAGATGATCTTGCCTTTGGGGGTAATCGGTGAGGTTGTGTAATCCGTTGCCATGAAGATTGCACCGAGCATAAGTCCGCCGCCGAGAAGCTCATATGCAACGAAGCGGAAATCACCCTTGCCTGCGATGAGCATGATAACGGCAACCGTGCCGATATATGTGAGCGGAATTGTCGGTGAGATAACCTTACGGACAACGAGATAGATACCGCCGAGGATAAGAGCAACGGCACATGTTTCGCCGAGACAGCCGGCACGCCAGCCGATAAGCATTTCGACAAGCGAAACATCGGGAGCTGCTCCGCCCGAAGCCATCTCATGAATAGACGAGAGGGGAGAAGCGGAGGTGATGCCGTCAAGCTTTGACATTGTCCAGGTGAGCGGCTGAGTCCAGGTTGACATCGCAACCGGGAAGGAGGTCAGAAGAACGATACGTCCGGCAAGAGCGGGATTGACAAAGTTCTGACCGATGCCGCCGAAGAATTGCTTTACAACAACTATCGCAACGAGCGAGCCGATAACCACCATCCAAAGCGGAATGGAAACCGGCAGGTTGAAAGCAAGCAGAAGTCCTGTAATAACTGCGCTGAGGTCGCCGATTGACTGGCTGCGCTTGAATACGATCCTGGTGATATACTCGAATATTACGCAGGTCGCAACACTGACACATTCAATGAGCAAGGCTCTCGGACCGTAGAAGATAACCGAAGCGATAAGAGCCGGAATAAGTGCGATAATAACGTCAAGCATCAGACTTCTTACAGTCCTCGGACTGCGATCGTGAGGAGATGCGCTGACAACGAGCTTATTTTTTAATGTCATTTCTTTGCACCTGCCTCTCTGATGATTGATTTTGCAAGTCTCATGTGCTGGACAAGCGGCTTCTTGGCCGGGCAGGAATATGCACAGCTGCCGCACTCCATGCAGACCATAACGCCGTCCTTGAGAAGGGCGTCAACGTCCTTGGTCTTTGAATCACGGACAATCTTTGTCGGGACAAGACTCATCGGACAGGCGGCGGCGCAACGGCCGCAACGTATACAGTCTGTTTCTCTGAAAATCTTTGCATCCTTAACCGAGAAAGCAAGCAAAGCATTGTTGCTCTTTGAAATCGGGTAGTTGATATCGGTAATTGCCATACCCATCATCGGACCGCCTGCGATAATTTTGACCGGATCCTCTTTGAATCCGCCGCAGAACTCAACAACATCGGCAAAGCTTGTGCCGATCGGAACTCGAACGTTCTTCGGCTCGGCAATGGCCATGCCGTCAACGGTCATTGAACGGCTGACAAGCGGTTTACCTGTTTTCAGATAACGGGCGATGAATGCGATCGAGGTGACATTCATAACGATACAGCCGACGTCTGCCGGGAGCTTTCCGGGAGGTACCTGACGGCCTGTTGCCGACTGAACCATCATTTTTTCTGCACCCTGAGGATAAACGGACTTAAGCTGCATAATTTTGATTGAGCTGTCTGCACCGGATTCCTTATCAACGATCTGATGAAGAATTTCAAAAGCGTCGGGCTTGTTGTCCTCGACCGCTATAACAACATTCGGAATGTTAAGAAGCTCTTTAACTGTCTTGATGCCCGAGCAGATATCCCATGAATTGTCGATGCATTCACGGTAGTCAACGGTTATGTAAGGCTCACACTCGGCGGCATTGATGATAAGAGTGTCGATGTTCTTATCTGCCGGAACATTGAGCTTAACATGGGTCGGGAAGCCTGCACCGCCGAGACCGACAAGGCCTGAATCTCTGACTGCTTTGCAAAGCTCTTCCTTTGTGTTGACCTCGGGAGCTTGGAGACCCTCGTAAAGTCTCATCTCGCCGTCGGATTCGATTGTAACGCCCTGAACCATGGTCCCGTTCGGAAGCTTGACGTTTCCGATTGATGTTACGGTACCCGAAATTGATGCGTGAATCGGTGCGCTGACAAATTTATCGCTGTCGCCGACTACCTGACCGACTGCAACGGTATCACCGACCTTAACAGTCGGGGTACACGGAGCGCCGATGTGCTGCTGCATAGGCAAAACTACCTGTTTCGGGACGGGAATACGAACTACCTCGCAGCCTGCCGTGTTTTTGTGGTGGTCAACCTTGACACCGCCACGAACCTTTTTGACTGCCGAGATAACTCCGTCCACGTGGATTTTACCCATTTGTTCAACCCCTTTGCTATATGGGAATTTCCCATTTATTTTTTTAGTTTAACGGCCTTTGCCAGATTAGGCATAACCGCCTTGAGAATCGTTCCGGTAAGGAATCCCGTCGCGATTGCAAATATTAACAACAGCGGTCCGTAGCCTACGATGAGCGAAGCCGTACCGGAAATGATACATGCCGTCGCAAGCTGGCCGATATTGTGACAAACGGCACAGATGATTCCGATGCCGATATATCCTAATTTATTCTTGCAAAATCTGAAAAGGAGGCACGCCGCCGCAGTGCTGAGAATTCCGCCCGAGAGGCTCATCAGCATTGCCGTCATTCCTCTTGTGACGCCTGCGAAAAGTCCTTTGATGATTGTTATAAAAAATGCGTATCCCGACCCGGCACAGCTCGCCATGAACATTGTAACTATGTTGGAAAGTCCGGGCTTTGCTCCGGGTGGAAATCCCGGATAAGCGGGGATAAGCGTTTCAAGGTAGGAAAGCGCAAGCGCAAGCGCACACATTATGCCCGTCACGGCTATTTTTCTTGTCAGATTTTTATCTTTCATATCAATAAGTCATTATGTCTGTTTTGTTTTTAATCGATTTGACCGAAATAACAACCCTCGCCGGCAGACATGCTGCCGTTTCGCCGCCCGAGGTCAGTTTTCCGCTTTTAACGCAGAGCTTGTCCTTACATTCGGCATGCGAAAAATATATTTCATTATTGCCGACGGTTATCTCAACTTTCGGCTCGCTGTTCGGAGAGATTATGTATTCTTTCTCAATCGATGAAAGGTCTATTGTTTCTTCAAGCTTGCCGTCAACATAAATTTCTGCGGTCAATTTGTCCGAGTTCATTAACCTCGGAACGGATATCGCCGCCGCTGCGAGAAGAACTGCAATTATTATAATTAAATCCGTTCGTTTGAATAGCTTCATTTGTCAAGAGTGTAGCTGTCGTCGGTTACCGTGAATTTGCCCGAGAGGCCGTCGGTGACTCTGACTGCGTTGTTGTTAAAGATGAAAACCGCTTCTGCGTCAAATTTCTTGAGGATTTCGACGCTTTTGCGGTAGCCTGCGATATAGCATACCGTTGAGAGTGCATCGCTGATAAGTCCGGATTCGCAAACCACGGTAACGCTCTTGAACTCGCTCGTTGCCGGGTAGCCTGTTGTTGCGTTAAGAATATGATGATAACGCTTGCCGTCCTGCTCAAAATATTTTTCGTAATTCCCCGAGGTTGAAACGCAGGTGTCCTTGAGCTTCAGAGTTCCCATTGACTGCTTGTCGTTATCGGGATTGACTATGCCGACGGAGAATGTTCTGTTGCCGTAAATAAGCAGGCTGCCGCCGACCGAAACAACAGCGGATTTTGTTCTGCCCTTGTCGAGCAGCTCCTTGATTTTATCACATACGAAGCCCTTGCCGACTGCACCGAGGTCAAGTGACTGACCTTTTTTTATCTGAACAGCGTTGCCCGAAATTGAAACGTTCTTGTAGCCGACGCTGCCGAGTGCCGTTTTGATTTCATCATCGGAGGGCAGACGCTGATTATTGCCGCCGAAATCCCAAAGCTTCGTAACGTTGCCGATTGTTATGTCGAAAACGCCGCCGCAATCGTCCGAAATGTCAATACACTGTCCGATAATTTTAACCGTGTCGGGTGAGACGGAAACCTGCGTGCCTGAACCTTTATTGATTCTGTAGACGTCGGAACCTTCCTTTCTCCAACTGAGGACGGAATTTTCGAGTCCGTTGATTTCCGTTTCGATTTTATCAAGGTCGTTCTTTGCACCGAAGCCGAAAAGCTTGACCGTAACGACCGTACCCATGGCAACGCTCGTTTTTTCGCAGGAGCTTCTGCCGCTTATAAAGTCATATGAAACAATGCCGAAAACAATGACGGCACAAAGTATGATCGCAATGAGCGATTTTTTGTTTAATTTCTTTTTTGCACCGTTTTCCAAAGCAATTCACCCTTTTTCTTACATACTATTGTATTATACTATGAAAAATCGACAAATTCAATAGAAACGAAACTAATTAAAAATTTAACAATATTATAGGGTGACACCGTAATTGAGCGGTATTGCAATAAAAAATCGACGCCTGCGAGCATCTGTCCGCAGGCGTCTTTCTCAGTCAATGTCAGCAACCGCAACCGTTGTTGTTGAGGAACGATGTACCGTTGTTTCCGCAGCCACAGCCGCAACCGCACTCTGAGAATAAGAGGATGATTATGAGAATAAGAATCCAGTTATTGCAGCAACCCATGTTTCTGACCTCCTTTCGTCTTACACTAACATTGTATGGGAAAAGGGAATGTTGGTGACAAAGAAAAGTTTTTCCGCAGATTATGTCGTGTGATTAATTTTTCCGAAAACGGTTAAGCCGAAAATTGGGAGTGAAAGGCGAATTTTTGTTGAATATATACATTTATTTATACATTGAGAGGATAAACAGTGTTGACTTTTCAGAAAAAATAAGGTACAATAATTGTACTTAAAAAATAGGCGGCGGTTATAATATGAAACGTATTCAATGAACGGAAAATCGGCTGTTTTTCGAAACAGTTTGTCTTTCTGTTCTTTTTTATACCGCTCGTTATTTATACAGGGAGGAAAAACTTATGTATGTTTTAGCACTTGACCAGGGAACGACAAGCTCCCGTGCAATAGTATTTGACAAGCGCGGACACATTGTTTCCAAGGCACAGAATGAATTCGAACAGATTTATCCCAAGTCGGGCTGGGTTGAGCATGATCCGATGGATATTCTTTACAGCCAGATGCATTCAATTTCAACCGTTATCAATTCAGGTGATTTTGATGTTAAGGAAATCGCGGGAATAGGTATAACAAATCAGCGTGAGACAACAATTATATGGGATAAGGAGACCGGCAAGCCTATATATAACGCCATCGTTTGGCAGTGCCGCCGTACCGCAGAGCTTTGTGAGCAACTCAAAGAAGAGGGACTCGGCGATTACATCCGTGAGCATACGGGACTTCTTATCGACGCCTATTTTTCGGGTACAAAAATCAAATGGATTCTTGATAATGTTGAGGGTGCAAGAGAGAGAGCCGAGAACGGTGAGCTTCTTTTCGGAACGGTTGAAACATGGCTTATTTGGAATCTGACCGGTGGTAAGGTTCATGTCACGGACTATTCCAATGCTTCAAGAACAATGCTCTTTGACGTTGACAAGCTTCAGTGGGACGAGTTCCTTTGCGAAAAGCTCGGTGTGCCGATGTGTATGCTTCCCGAGCCTGTTGAATCGAGCAAGGTCTACGGCACGGTCGCTCCCGGAATTATCGGTATTGAGGAGCTTGAGGGTGTTCCGATCTGCGGTGCAATCGGCGATCAGCCGGCCGCACTGTTCGGTCAGGCCTGTTTCAATCCCGGTCAGGCGAAGAATACCTACGGTACAGGCTGCTTCCTGCTCATGAACACGGGCGAAAAGCGAGTTCGTTCGGAAAACAATCTTCTTACCGGCGTTGCATGGAGCATCAACGGCAAGACTACATATTCGATCGAGGGCAGTGCCTTCAACGCTGGCTCGGTTATCAAGTGGCTCAGAGATGAGCTTCACATGGTTGATACTGCACCCCGTGTTGACGAGCTTGCCGAAAGCGTTGAGAACGCAAACGGAATGTTCCTTGTTCCGGCATTCACGGGTCTCGGCGCACCGTACTGGGATATGTATGCCCGAGGAACTATCGTAGGACTTACAAGAGGTGTTAACCGTGCTCATTTCTGCCGTGCGGTTCTTGAGTCGATCTGCTTCCAGATGACCGACCTTCTTCGAGCCATGACGAAGGATTCAAATATAATTCTTTCCGAGCTTCGAGTTGACGGCGGTGCAAGCGTCAGCAACATCATGATGCAGATTCAGGCCGACCTTATCAGAACGGTTGTCAACAGACCGAAGACGGTTGAAACAACGGCTCTCGGTGCGGCATATCTTGCGGGTCTCTGCGTAGGAATGTGGAAAACGCCCGAGGAGATTGAAAAGAACCGTGAGGTTGAGAAGGTATTTATTCCGAAGATGGATAAAAAGGTCAGAGATAAACTCTGCGAGGATTGGAAACGTGCTGTTGAGCGTTCACGCAACTGGGCACAGGAGGACGATTTTGATTGATAAAGATCAATCTTAATTTATAAATTATTTATTAACATAGGAGGTTTTATTATGGGCAAAGTTGTATGCGATTGGAAAACACTGCATGATTTTATGGTTGATGCGTTCAAGGGTGTAGGTGTTCCGGCTGAGGACTGCGAGATTGTTGTTGACGTTATCCTTGAATCGGACAGACGCGGTATCGAATCCCACGGCTGCAACCGCTTCAAGCCGATTTATATCGACCGAATCGAAGCAGGTATTCAGAATCCGGTCACGAATTTTGAAATTGTTAAGGAAACTCCGACAACGGCTGTTGTTGACGGTCATGACGGTATGGGACAGGTCATCGGTTACAAGTCGATGGAAATGGCAATCAAAAAGGCTAAGGAATACGGTATGGGCATGGTTGCCGTTCGTAATTCCTGCCACTACGGTATTGCGGGCTACTATGCGTCAATGGCGGCAAAAGCAGGCTGTATCGGAATCACCGGTACAAACGCACGTCCGTCCGTTGCTCCGACCTTCGGTGTTGAAGGCATGTTCGGAACAAACCCACTCACGATCGGTATTCCGACCGATGAGGATTTTAATTTTGTAATCGACTGTGCGACATCAATTACGCAGAACGGCAAGATTGAGTATTATGCAAGAATTGACGAGCCTGTTCATCCGGGCACGGTTATTGATATCAACGGCAATCCCGTTGAGGGCGACGCAGGCGAGGCTCTCAAAAAGATTCGTAACGGCACAGCCGCTTTGACGACCCTCGGCGGTATCGGCGAGGCTCTCGGCGGATATAAGGGCTACGGCTACGCTATGGTTATCGAGCTTCTTTCGGCCGCTCTTCAGGACGGTAACTACGGCAAGATGCTTGACGGCAAGGATGAAAACGGCAATCTTGTACCTTATCATCTCGGTCATTTCTTCATCGCCATTGATACGGATCACTTCCTCGGCGAGGAGCAAACAAGGAAAAAGGCAGGCGAGATTATTCGCTCCGTTCGTGCTTCCAAGAAGGCACCGGGTCATGACCACATCTTCTCGGCAGGCGAGAAGGAGTACAACGTTTGGCTTCAGAGAAAGGATTCCGGCGTGCCGATAAACGAATCCGTTCAGGCTGAAATGAACAAGGTTCGTGATGACCTCAAGCTTAACTATGTATTCCCGTGGGAGAAATAAAATAATTTGATCGGAGGACAATTATAATGGATTATGCAAAGGAATCCCTGAGGCTTCATTATGAGTGGAAGGGTAAGATAGAAGTAATCGCAAGAGCAAAGGTTGATAACAAGGATGCCCTTTCGCTTGCTTACACACCCGGCGTTGCTCAGCCGTGTCTTGAAATTCAGAAGGACATCAATAAGAGCTATGAGCTTACACGCCGTTCAAATCTCGTTGCCGTTATCACCGACGGTTCGGCTGTTCTCGGTCTCGGCAATATAGGCCCCGAGGCAGGTATGCCCGTTATGGAGGGCAAGTGCGTTCTTTTCAAGGAGTTCGGCGGTGTTGACGCTTTCCCTCTTTGCATCAGGACACAGGAGGTTGACGAATTTGTAAACACCGTTGCTCTGCTTTGCGGCAGCTTCGGCGGAATCAACCTTGAGGATATCGCCGCTCCGAGATGCTTTGAGATTGAAAGAAAGCTCAAGGAAAAAGCCGATATTCCTATTTTCCATGATGACCAGCACGGCACCGCAGTTATCTGTTCGGCGGGAATTATCAATGCTTTGAAGCTCGTCGGCAAGAAGATTGAGGACTGCACAGCCGTATTCAACGGTGCAGGTGCGGCAGGCGTTGCGATCGCAAAGCTTTTCACAAGCATGGGTATGGGAAATATCATCATGTGCGACCGTAAGGGTATAATTTGTGACGGTGACGACCTCAAGCCGGCTAAGCAGGATATCGCAGACTTCACAAACAAAAATCACCTCAGAGGTTCACTCGCCGATGCAATGAAGGGCGCAGACATCTTTATCGGTGTTTCCGCTCCCGGAGTTGTTACCGAGGATATGATCAAGTCGATGGCTAAGGACCCGATCGTTCTCGCAATGGCTAACCCTGTTCCCGAAATCATGCCTGATCTTGCCAAGGCGGCAGGCGCAGCGGTTGTCGGAACAGGCAGAAGCGACTTCCCGAACCAGATCAATAACGTTCTCGCATTCCCGGGAATTTTCCGTGGAGCGCTTGATGTTCGTGCAAGCGACATCAATGAAGAGATGAAGATTGCGGCGGCAAAGGCACTCGCAAGCCTTGTTTCCGATGAGGAGCTTTCCGCAGATTATATTATTCCGAAGCCTTTCGATCCCCGTGTCGGTAAGACCGTTGCGGCAGCTGTTGCTCAGGCGGCTCGTGATTCGGGTGTAGCAAGAATATAAAATCATAATAAATGAGGGCATTATAATGAAAACAGCAATTTACGGCGCCGGCTCGCTCGGTACGGTTCTCGGCGCATATCTTTCAAAGGCAGGCGTTGACGTTGACCTTATCACAAGGAATAAGGAGCACGTTGACGCAATGAACAAGGGCGGAGCGAAAATTATCGGCACAGTCAACATGACAGTCCCCGTTCATGCACTCACTCCCGATCAGATGACCGAGAAATATGAGCTTATAATCCTGCTCACAAAGCAGCTTGATAACGAAAATATTCTTCGCAATCTTGAGAAGAACATGACCGACGATTGTATCGTCTGCACACTTCAGAACGGACTTCCCGAGCTTTCGGTTTCCAAGGTCGTCGGCGAGGACAGAACAATGGGCTGTACCGTCGCATGGGGTGCAACTCTCCACGGCAAGGGCGTTTCGGAGCTTACGAGCGAACCCGACAGTATGTCGTTCGGACTCGGCAGAATGAACGGTCAAAAGGACGAAAAGCTCATGCAGGTTAAGGCTCTGCTTGAAAAAATGTGTCCCGTTGAGATTGAGGACAATTTCATGGGTGTTCGTTGGTCAAAGCTCCTTATTAACAGTGCGTTTTCAGGCATGTCCGCTGTAATCGGCGGAACCTTTGGCGATGCGGCGGAGAATAAGGAGTCAAGAGTCTGCTGTCAGAATATAATCAAGGAATGTATTGACGTGGCAAATGCAGCAGGTATAAGGATTGAGCCTGTTCAGGGTAAGGACATTGTCAAGCTTCTTTATTATAAAGGCAACGGAATCAAGAAGAAGATTTCCTTTGCACTTATTCCGATTTGCATCAAGAAGCACAGACTTCTCAAGGCAAGTATGCTTCAGGATCTTGAAAAGGGCAGACTTTGCGAAGTCGACGCAATCAACGGTGTTGTATGCGAATATGGCAGAAAGTACGGTGTCCCGACCCCGTATAACGATAAGGTCTGCGAGATTATTCACGGAGTTGAGCAGGGCAAGTATAAGTGTTGCTTCGACAACGTAAAGCTTTTTGCAGGCTTGGCAAAGTGATTTAACCGAGAAAAAGGTTAAAAACAGTTCGGCTACATAAACCAACGAAAAAACTTAATAGCAGATAGGGTATAAGGTTGTCACAACTTTATACCCTTTTCTTTATTGCTGTATTGCTCCGGATTAAAAAAGCAAAGTGCAGTAAAAGTACAATTTGTAGCGGTCAATGTTGGAATCGCACCCTACAATAAATGCAGAAAAGTAATGTTACGCAGAGGTACGGTTAGAGCATAATCCGTAGGGGTCGATGACCTACGACGAAGTTCGATAAAGTCACAATTCGTAGGGGTCGATGCCCACATCGACCCAAGAAATTTTGCAAAAGCCGTAAGTTAATGACATTGCCTTTTAGGGGAGCAGTCACGGCGAAGCCGACTGAGGGGTTTTGTAAAGATTTAACCGTGGGCTCCTCCGTTAGAGGGGTTAGTTCGAGAGAAAAGATATAAGGATACATATAACTAATAGAAAAACGAGCAAAGAAAATAAAATCAAGATATATCCACAAAAAGTAGAAAAGGGAGAGATAAACAACATATAGTATATGAAATAAAAAAGTCTACCACATGCGAGCACAAAAGGCAGAAAGAGAAAAAAGGTGCAGTGAAGCAACACACGGGGAGGTTGAAGAAAGGGGGAAAGAAAAGAGGAAAAAAATAAAAAAGAATGAAAAAAAGTGTTGACAAAAGGGGGAGGGTTTGGTATAATAGCAAAGCTCACTTGAGAAACGGCTCTGCTGAGGCGGGTTGAAAGTGAGGATGCACCTTGAAAATTAAACAACGATTAACAGAAATTACCCTTGAAAGATTTCTTAAAGTTTTGTAAAAACAAAACGTACTTTTAAAACAGTAATATCTGGAAACAGATAAAGCCAGCAATGGCAAAATGAGCGAATTAAGCTCTGAAAATGATTTAAGCGCAGAGGCGTTTAGATATAATTTTTAGAGAGTTTGATCCTGGCTCAGGACGAACGCTGGCGGCGTGCTTAACACATGCA
>ERZ780075.441-NODE-441-length-19807-cov-4.014631_pt1 | contig 19807 bp, 17 predicted proteins | sample MGYA00511839_ERZ780075 | MGnify/ENA primary metagenome ERZ780075 (study PRJEB29588, sample SAMEA2155953) | human gut metagenome | biome: human gut; feature: human-associated habitat; material: faeces | place: Denmark | collected 2008/2010 ...
CAAATGGGAATCTTCCTCTTCACCAATCGGGGTCTCTAAAGAAACCGGCTCCTGGGAAATCTTTAAGATCTCACGCACACGCTCTACGTGCATGTTCATTTCTGCTGCGATCTCTTCCGGACTTGGCTCACGTCCTAACTCCTGAAGCAGCTGTCTGGAAACACGGATGAGCTTGTTGATCGTCTCTACCATGTGCACCGGGATGCGGATGGTGCGGGCCTGATCCGCGATGGCGCGGGTGATGGCCTGACGGATCCACCACGTCGCGTAGGTGGAGAACTTGTAGCCCTTGGTGTAGTCGAACTTCTCCACGGCCTTGATAAGGCCGAGGTTGCCCTCCTGAATGAGGTCAAGGAAGTGCATTCCCCTGCCCACATACCTCTTGGCGATGCTGACGACAAGGCGCAGGTTGGCCTCCGCAAGGCGCTGCTTCGCTTTTTTGTCGTCATCGGCTATTCTGATAGCAAGCTCGATCTCCTCCTCGGGGGTGAGCAGCGGCACCCGGCCTATCTCCTTGAGATACACCTTAACGGGGTCGTCCACATTCGCTCCCTTATCGTCGCCCGCACCGATATCGAGCGACTTCGGGATATCCACGTCAAAATTCTCGATAGCGTCGCTTGAGATATCGTCCACAACTTCAATGTTATTTGCCTCGAGTGTTTCATAGAGCTTATCAAGCTCCTCAACGTCGAGATTCATCTCGATCATGGCGGCGTCGATATCCTGAGTGGTCAGCTTACCTGTGGCTTTACCTTTCTCCACAAGCGCCTTGAACGGCGTTTTCTTCTCTGTTCCTTCCATTAAAACTCACATCCTATGTATAATTATTTTTTATTAAACAGCTTCAAATATTCCTCCGCGCTGAGGGAGGAAACATCGGTAGGCTTGCTCTCAGCCGCATTTTGCAGCACGGATATGCAATCCTCGCACTCTCTGAGCGTATTATTCAGCTCCGCAGAGCTCATATATATCCTCGTAACGCTGCCCATCTCCTCCGGGGTAAATTCCCTTGCGAAAAGGCTTAGCTCGGGGATAAAGCCCTTGTCGAGCTTGTCCGCAAGACAGCGCATTATCCGCTTGTTGAAGTCGGTCACGAAATCATCGGCGGAGAATTTATCTTTGAGCTTCGGATAAAAATCGGGGTTGCGCATAAGCGAAGCTATCAGCGTTTCCTCCGCTTTGGCGGCCCGTATATTGGCGGCTCGCTGCGGATTATTTTTATCGGCGAAGCTACGCTCTATCAGCGCCTCGCTCTCCTTGAGCCTTTTTGACTCATCGCTGCGCCGCTGCCTTGTCTTGACAGAGCGAATCTGAGCGTTGATGCTTTCCGCCGACACGCCAAGCTCATTTGACAGCCTGGTGGCGTAGATATCGCACTCGATAGCGCTGCACTCGGCGAGTATTTGGGCTGCGGCGGTCAAGAATCGCAATTTGCCGTCGTCGGTATTGAGATTGTATTTGTTCCGCTCCTGAAGCAGGCGGTATTCCGTCTTGTTGGCGGCCATGCCGAGCAGCTCGGCGAAGCGCTCCTTGCCGTGGGTGCGGATTATCTCGTCGGCGTCCTTGCCGCCGCTCATGGTGACGACGCGGAGCTTCAGCCCCGTCTTGCCGAGCACATTAAGCGCGCGCTGCGTAGCCTCCCTGCCCGCGCCGTCGTTGTCGTAGCAGATGATTATTTCCTCTGCGTAGCGGGAGAGCAGATTCGCCTGCTCGCTTGTGAAAGCCGTGCCGAGGCAGGCTATTGCATTGGTAAAGCCCGCCTGATGCAGGGCTATGACATCCATATATCCCTCGACGAGCAGCAGCTTGTTTTCGTTGGCATTCTTGGCGAAATTCAAGGCGAAAACGCCGTTGCTCTTTTTATATACCGGAGTGTCGGAGGTGTTGATATACTTGGGCTTCGAGTCATCCATGACTCTGCCGCCGAAGGCTATCACGTTGCCCCTAAGGTCGATTATCGGGAACATCACTCGGTTGCGGAAATTATCGTAATAATTCGCCTTGCCGTTCTTATCCGAGCGCCTGACGAGGTTAGCGAGCACCATTTCCTCATAGGTGAAGCCCTTGGAGCGAAGGTGCTCCGTCAGGGCGTGCCAGCTGTTGGGCGCATAGCCGAGGCCGAAGTGCCTGATCGTGGCGGTAGTGAGCGCACGGCGCAGAAAATAGTCGAGCGCAGGGCGGTTTTTCTCATCCATAAGGCAGGTGTTGAAAAATCTCGCTGCCTCTCGGTTCGCCGCAAGCAGACGCATTCGCCGCTTGGCAAGCGTATCGTCGTAGCCGTCCTCGGGCATGGACATCCCCGCCATCTGAGCGACGGTCTTGACCGCCTCAACATAGTCGAGGTTATCTATCCTGCGGATGAAGCTGATGACGTCGCCGCCCGCGCCGCAGCCGAAGCAATAGAATGAATTTGTATCGGGATACACCGTGAACGACGGTGTCTTTTCGTTATGGAACGGACACAGACCCACAAGGGTCTTGCCCCGCCGCCGCAGAGTTATGTGGGAGGATATCACTTCCTCGATATCGACCCGCTCTTGCAGCTCCTGGATAAATCGCTCGCTGATAGCCATAAGCCCACCTCGCTTCCCTAACGGCTCAGCATTTTATTTCACTTTCGTTTGTTTTTGATTATCAATATCACAATTATCATGACCGCCGCAAGACCCGCACAAAGGGGCAGGAGCTTCGCCGCATATCCGTCGGAGGCGTTCTTTGCCTCTGCGGAGGTAACGGGTGCCGTGCACGCATGGGTAGTGGACACCGCAGCGGTCGACGGCACGGAGATGAATTCCGTCGTCGTCTCTGATAAAGCCGTAGTAGCGGTCGTCGCCGCGGAGGTCGATAACGCCGTTGTCATGGTCGCGGTCGCCTTGACCGTCGCTTTGACGGTGGTTTGCTTCACGGTCGTCGGTTTTGCCGTTGTCGCCTTTGCCGTAGTCGGCGCGGCGGTGGTCGTCGGCTTCTCGGTCACTGTCTGAGAAACGCCTCTCGGCACGGGGTCGGCATTGCCGCCGAGACCGACGGGAGTATATAAATAGTATGAATCCGATGGGTATTTCAGCCGCCTGCCGACGCCCGCCTTGCCCTCCCAGACCACATTCTGCTCAAACAGAGCGAGCTTGCCGTCGGAGTAATCCTTGACTATTGCCCAGTGGTCGCTTGAGGAGCCTCGCATAGCAGCCGTGCAATAGACCACGTCGCCTTTCTTAGGCTCGGAGGTCGGCTCAAAAGCATAGCCCTCGGTGAGCATGACAAGCCCTGTATTCGCATAGGCGAGCACCTCAAGCCCGAATGCTTCACGGTAAAATCGCATTATCAGCTCGTTGCACTGGTAATAGCTGTCATTTTCGTTATACAGGGCGTCAACGCCGCAAAAGGTATCCGCAACGAAGCCCTTTCCTTTTATTTCTTTATATGTACCGCCGCTGACATCGTCATACCAATTTGCAAACGAGCTGACGGATATTGCAGCCGCAAGAAGCAGCGCCGCGGCAACGACGGAGATATATTTAATTCTCTTTTTCATATCAGAATGCGTCTCCGAGCTTGCTCCACGCCTTGGGCACAAACAATTCGGTAAAAACCTTAACGGCGTATCTGTCGGTCATGCCGGCAATGAAGTCGCACGCCGCGGTCGGCACTCCGTCACGCTTCGCAATGGCTACGAACTGCTCGGGCATCTGCTCGGGATTCTCTGAGTAATAGAAGTAAAGGCGCTGTATCATCTCTATTGCCTTCTTTTCCTCGCCCTTGCAGGCGGGGTTGGTGTAGACCTTGGCAAACATAAATTCATGCAGCTCGTCAAAGACCTCGGCAACGCCCTTCTCAAGGACGATATCGTCTCCGCTGTGCTCGATGCAGCTGATAACAAGGGTGTTTATCCTTGCGCTCTTTGAATGCCCCAGCTCGTTGCGAATGGCAAGCGGGATATCCTCCTCGCACATTATGCCGGCGATTGTAGCGTCGTCAATATCGTGATTTATGTAGGCGATCCTGTCGGCAAGGCGGACAACACGTCCCTCAAGGGTCGCCGCCTGCTCGCCGCTTGTGTGGCGCTCGATGCCGTTGCGGACCTCAAAGGTGAGATTCAGCCCCCTGCCCTCTTTTTCGATCTTATCCACCACACGCAGGCTCTGTTGATAATGCCTGAAACCGTTGGGGCAGACAGCATTCAGCGCACGCTCGCCCGCATGGCCGAACGGGGTATGACCGAGATCATGGCCGAGCGCGATAGCCTCGGTCAGGTCGCCGTTGAGCAGCAGAGCGCCCGAAATAGTCCTTGCGATCTGAGCCACTTCAAGAGTATGAGTCAGTCTTGTGCGGTAGTAATCGCCCTCGGGTGAAAGGAAAACCTGAGTTTTATGTTTCAGCCGTCTGAAAGAGCTGCAATGGATGATCCTATCCCTGTCGCGCTGGAAAACGGTGCGGATAGGGCACTCCTCCTCGGGGCGAAGCCGACCCTTGCTCTCGGCGGCAAACGCCGCCCTCGGCGAGAGGATCTCTTTCTCCCTCCTACAGGCGTTTTCTCTGATGGTATCCATTTAATCACCCCTTCAATTAATAAATACAAGCCGTTTCGGTCGAATCCTTTACGGAAATTATGAACAAATTGTAAATAATACACCGCCGTGCCCGTTTTCGGCACAGCGGCACAGAGAAATTGCGTTCTTTGATTTTTCCGTCTTGTGCGGAAGTCGGAATTGAAAAATTACGCCCTCACAGTCTTTCCGCTTCGGCGAGCCATGCGGCTGCGGAGGCGTCGCCGGGCATACGCCAGTCGCCGCGGGGCGAAAGGGCGATGCTGCCGACCTTGACTCCGTCGGGTACGCAGTTACGCTTGAACTGCTGGCTGAAGAAGCGGCGGCAGAATGTGACGAGCCATTTCTTGATCGTTTCGCCGTCGAAATCGTCCTTAAACGCCTTGCAGGCGAGGAAATATATCTTGGCTGGCGAGAAGCCGTAGCGGAGCATATAATAAAGGAAAAAGTCATGCAGCGCATAGGGGCCGACTATGCTCTCGGTCTGCTGCGCTATCTTGCCGCTCGCGTCGGGCGGCAGCAGCTCGGGGCTTATTGGGGTGTCGGCGATATCCCTGAGCGCATCGGAGCTGCTCTCAAAGGTGCCGCCCTTGATAAGGCTCTCTATCATCCAGCGTATCAGCGTCTTGGGGATAGTGGCGTTTACGCCGTACATGCTCATGTGGTCGCCGTTGTAGGTGCACCAGCCGAGGGCGGATTCGCTCAGGTCGCCCGTGCCGATGACTATGCCGCCGACCTTGCCCGCAAGATCCATGAGCACCTGCGTGCGCTCACGAGCCTGAGAATTCTCATAGGTCAGGTCAAACTGCTCGGGGTCGTGGCCTATATCGGCGAAATGCTGCATACAGGCAGCTTTTATATTTATCTCCTCAACGGTGACGCCGAGAGATTCCATAAGCGAAATGGCGTTGTTATAGGTTCTGTCCGTCGTGCCGAAGCAGGGCATAGTGACGCCTACCACGTCGGAAGCGGGTCTGCCTAGCTCCTTGACCGCCTGCACGCTCACGAGCAGCGCAAGGGTCGAGTCAAGCCCGCCCGAAATACCGATAACGGGGCGGCAATTCGTCTTGATAAGGCGTTTCTTGAGACCTGCGACCTGCATTTCAAATATGGCAAGGCATCTCTCGGTGCGGTGCTTCTCGGTGTCGGGCACAAAGGGCAGCTTGCCTATCTTATAGTATGAGCCGTCAGAAGCGGACTCCGCCTTGGGGACTCTAACGGTCTGTATGGCGGGGTCGCCGTAGCGCTTCCTGCAATCGGTGAAGCTGCTCTTTTTGGCTCTGTCGCTGCGGATGCGCTCAATGTCGACATCGGTTATCAATATATAATCGCTCGTCAGGGGCTTCTCCTGCTCGCAAAGGAGCTTGCCGTTCTCGGCGATAAGCGAATGACCCGAGAAAACAAGGTCGGTGGTCGATTCAAGGCTGCCTGCCGAGCAGTAGGCATAGGCGCAGATGCTGCCCGCCGACTGCTGAATAACTATCTGACGGCGGTATTCACGCTTTGCAATAACTTCATTGCTGGCGGAGAGATTGGCTATGACCTCCGCGCCCGCAAGACAGAGCAGAGTGCTCGGGGGCAGGGGCGCCCAGAGATCCTCGCAGATCTCGAAGCCGACCTTAACGCCGCCGAGGTCAAACACGGAGCTGCCGACCGGTACGGTGTAGCTCTCGCCGCTTATACCGAGCTCGGCCGAAGTTATCGACTCGGGAGCGCCGTCCGCAGAGTCAAACCATCTCTTCTCATAGAATTCGCCGTAATTCGGGATAAAGGTCTTGGGCACAACGCCCACGACCCTGCCGCCGAAGAAAATGACGGCGCAGTTATAAAGCGAGCCGCTCATCACGACGGGGGCGCCGACCGCGAAGGCAACGCCGCATTTGGCGCTCTCCGCGGCAAGCGTGTCAAGCGCCGACTTGACCCCGTCACCGAGGGTGCGCTGAGCGAATAGATCGGCGCAGGTGTAGCCGGTCAGCCCCAGCTCGGGGAAAACAAGCAGATCGACATTCTTATCGGCGGCGCTGCGGATATAATCCACGGTGCGCTGCGTATTCAGCTCCACATCCGCCACCTCAACGTCGGGGACGGCGCAGGCTACTCTGAAATAATCAAACATATCATGACCTCTTTCGGTTCTTTGATATTTTACGGCTGGACGGGCACGGGGTGAGCCTCGCTCACATGCTCAATGGTGATGAAATTATTCCTTGCCGCGTAAGCCCACTTCATACCGAATATCTTGCAAGCTGCGTCAAGGGGCACATAGAGCTGACCCTCGTTGCCTCGAAATACTTTATTGCCCATCTCGACCTCGCCGTTCGGCGTTTCGGCTTTGCTGCTGCCCTCGTTAAAGGCGGCGCTCCTGCCGTAGACCGAAAGCTCCACTCTGCCGGGCTTCCTTGCGACCTCGCCGCCGATGAAGCCGATGAGGGTAGCAAAGGGGGCATACCACACGCCGTCGATGCACACGGGCGGGAGCGAAGCGGCGCAGAGACCGAGGTCAACGCCCTTGAACATGGTCCTCGTCCTGCCGGGGCCGAATACGGGAGCGACCCTGTAGGGTCTTATCTCGTCCTTGGCCTTATCAATGCAGCATTCGTCGACCACTCTGCCGTCGTCAAGCTCGGAGATAAACGTGGCTTTATCGCCGTCGATCTCGATAAGGGCATACATGCAGTTGAATTCCTCCTGCGGATAATATGAGCAATGCCATATCTTATCGCAGGTCTTGGTGCCGGGAGGATTCATGTGACCGTTGCCCAGCTCATAATGGACAGTGCCCTGTGACGGGCGGTCAAAAAGCTCCTCATTGCGTATCGGATAGCTTCTTGAGAAATTATGCTCGTGACCCGAGAAAAGCACATCGAGCTTCTCCATGCCCTCGCGCATCATCGGGTAAGCGTCGTCATTCGCAAGATTTGAGCCGCTGTAATATATCGGGAAATGGTATGCTCCGAATTTCCACGTCTTATCGGAGGCGTCGAGATCCTTTATCAGCCAATCGTTGACAAGTTCGGGCTCGTTGACGCCCATGATCGCAAAATGGACGTTGCCGTAGTCAAAGGAATAGTTCTCGGGGCGCCAGCCCTCGGGGCCGTTGAGCGGATAGGAATAGGCAAGCTCGGCGTTGAAGAATTCCGCAGGCTCGGCATAGTATCTGCCCTGCTCGGTGGGGAAATACTGCTTGAAGCCCCTGTTATCGTGGTTGCCGCAGCACATCATATAGGGCAGGTGCTCCATAACGCCCTCCATGCCTTCGTACATGGCGTTCCACTGTATCTCATGCTGGCCGCAGTTGGTGTTATCGCCCGCGGTGAGGATGAATTTAACGTCGGGGTGCTTCTTGAGCACGTTCTTGAGGAATTTATTGAGGGCGGAATAATCGGGGTTATAATGGTCGTTATCCTTCTGATGATCCGAGATGGCGATGAATTTGAACTTGGTCAAATTCTCCTCCTCTGTGTCGAAATAATACTCCTCGCTGCGCTCCTCGGCGCTGCCGCAGGTGTAATAATAACGGGTGCCGGGCTTCAGACCCTCGAGCTTCGCCCAAAAAAGTCTGCTGACGCTGACGTCGCTCTTGAATTCATTTGTTATCGCCTGAACTCTCTTTTTTTCTCCGCCTTTTTCGCTGAACTCGACATAGCCCTCGGTCACCTCGGCGCTCGCACGCCATGTGATCGTCATCGAGGTCTTGGCGTCGCCCGAGATGCTGACCATGATATGGTCGGGCTTCTTTGCGGCAAGTCTGTAATTCGGCTGTCTTTCCATATATTTTACCTCACATTATCTTAAATAATCTCGCGCCGTGGGCGTTAACTTTTGCCTTTAATTCGCCGCCGTCAAGCGGATACTCTTCGTGCGCCCAAAGGTCGCGAGCCTTGTATTCTCTGCCGCCGACGGCGATATCGGTGATATCAAACGATATCTCCCGCTCGGCTTCGTCAGTATTGAAAAGGGCTATGTATTTGCATTCTTCGCCCTTTGCGGCCCAAATAATCTCTCCTCTGCCCTGCGTCTCGTCACGGCGGAGCTGCCGCGCGGAATGCGAATTTTTGAGCATATCTATAAGCTCCGAATTCGTCAGCAGCGAGAGGGTGAATTCGTCATTTAGGCGCATCTCCGCGCCTATCATAAGCGGCGAGCGGAAGATGCTCCAAAGGGTCATCATCGTTATCTGCTCGTCGTGAGTGAATCTTGTGTATCGCTCGGTGTTGCCTCTGCCGCCCGCCACGGCGAGCCTGCCGATGGGCAGCATATCGCAGTCGGGGTATGCGCCTGTCTGCACATAGTCCTGCCACGCAAGGCAGCGGTCAAACATATCGTGAAGCCTGTCCCAATTATCCCAGAAATCGCCCGTCATGCGCCACATATTGGCGTTCGCGGCAAGGTGCCCATGCTCGCTGACGGGGGCGGGTCCCGGCGAAAGGCTCAGCACCATATCCCTGCCGCAGCGGTCGATGGCCTTGCGGAGCATCTCTATCTCGCCCCGCGCGGAATACGGGTCATTGGGCTTAAATTCGGTGTTGGCGATATCGTCGCACTTGATGAAATCGACGCCCCACGAGGCATAAAGCTCTAAGAGCGAATCGTAATACTCCTGCGCTCCCCTCTTGTGCGGGTCAACGCCGTACATATCGGTGTTCCACGGGCAGACGGAGAACTGCTGCGCTATATCCCTTGCGGTCAGCCTCTCGCATTTTATCGCCGTGCCCGCATGGACGGCCTGCCTCGGGATGCCACGCATTATATGAATGCCGAATTTCAGCCCGAGGGCGTGAATTTTATCGGCTATCTGTTTGAATCCCTTGCCGCCCGCCGAGGACGGGAAGCGCTCGACCGAGGGTATCAGGCGGGAATATTCATCCATGCACAGCGGCGCAAAATTGTGATAATCGAAGCCGTCAGCCGTCGGCTCCGACCACTGGATATCGCAGACGACGTATTCCCAACCGTATTCTTTAAGATATTTTGCCATGTATTCGGCGTTGCCGAGCAGTTGCTCCTCATTGACCGAAGCTCCGTAGCAATCCCAACTGTTCCACCCCATGGGCGGGGTCGGGGCAAGTTTCTTATGCATGGTGTTCTTCCTTTCGGTAAACTCTGACGCAAAACTCCGCCTGCGTCACAAGGCGGTCGACCCCGTCGAGCTTCTGCTGATCGGCTCTGCCGGTTTTGTAATAATACGGGGTCATTTTAAACAGCGCAAGCACGGCGGCATTATCGGCAAGCTCCAATTCGGCGGATATCCTGCGCTCATCGACAAGCTCAAAGCCGTCAAGCTGCGGCTCCGGCATTTCGTTCCTGTAGGGCTTGTCATAGACAAGCTGCTTTAGCGAAAAAAGGTGATCCTCGGCGGGGATAACTCTGATCAGCACTCCGCCGTCTTTCAGAACCCTTCGGAATTCATCATCCGCCTCGGGTGAAAAAATATTGAGCACGCAGTCGCATTCGCCGCTCGCAACGGGCAGCGAAAACACACCCGCAACGGCGGTCTCCGCGCCGCATTTGCGCTTTGAGAAATACTCGAGGGCGTCCTTTGAGATATCGACCCCGAGCACCTGAGCCGACGGCAGCGCCGCTTTGACGCCCGCCGTGTAATAGCCCTCGCCGCAGCCCGCGTCAAGGATAACGGCGTCGGGCGGCAGCAATTCCCTGCATACGGCGCAGACCTCGTCACGCAGGAAGGAATAATACCCCGCATTGAGGAAATCACGCCTCGACCTGACCATTACGCGGTCGTCGCCGTGGCGTTTAGCACCCGAGCTTTGTGAGAGCAGCAGATTGACGTAGCCGAATTTTGACTTGTCGAAGCAGTGGTTGCCCTCGCAGCGCAGGAGCGAGCCGCAGTCCGCAAGCCCGCCGCCGCACACGGGGCATATGAATCCCGACATATTAGGCATATTAAATCTCCGAAAGGCTGCATCAACACTCCGTCGGAGACAATGATGCAGCCTTGAATGCAATTATTCCTCGGCCTTTTTAAAGCCGTATTTGATAAGTATGTTATTGATCCTGTCCTTGGGATCGAGCAGCTTGCTGACCGATTCGTCGTGGTTGAGCGTGTCGATTATATAAGCGCAATACTTGGACATATCAACGCTCACATACCACTCTCTCGCCAGCAGCTCGGGGGTAGAATAAATAAGATTTGTGGTGAAAACCTTGCTGATGAGGCCGTCGGCATAAGCCTTGTCAAAGGTCTTGAGACCGTTGCAGAATAGGCCGAAGGAGGCGCAGATGAAGATCCTGTTTGCCTTGAGCTCCTTGAGCCTTGTGGCGACCTCTATCATGGAGTCGCCCGAGGATATCATATCGTCGATGATGATAACATCCTTGCCCTCGACATTGTCGCCGAGGAATTCATGCGCCACTATAGGATTCCTGCCGTCAATAATGGTGGAGTAGTCGCGGCGCTTATAGAACATACCGAGGTCAACGCCGAGCACGGAGGAGAAGTAGATACATCTGCCCATGCCGCCCTCATCGGGTGAAATGACCATCATGTGGTCACTGTCAATGTTGAGGTCTGTGATATTTTTGCACATCGCCTTTATCATCTGATAAACGGGCTGCACATTCTCAAAGCCGCTCTGAGGAACCGCATTCTGGACTCTGGGATCGTGCGCGTCAAAGGTGATGAAATTATCCGCACCGTAATTGAGGCAAAGCTCACGGAGCATATCGGCGCAGTCGAGGGATTCTCTGCTCAGGCGTCTGTGCTGCCTGCCCTCATAGAGCATGGGCATGATGACGGTTATCTTCCTTGCCTTGCCCGCCACGGCGCTTATAGCCCTCTTGAGGTTGGCGTAGTGGTCGTCAGGGCTCATCGGGTGATTCTTGCCGTACATCTTATACACGACGCCGTAATTGAACGGATCACAGAGGATGAAGAGGTCAAAGCCTCTTATAGTCTCCTTGATAACGCATTTACCCTCGCCCGTACCGAATCTCGGGAAGGAGGCGTTGATGATGTAGGAATCTCTCTGATATCCGTCAAACTGGATAGACTCCTTATGCTCGTTTTTCCATTCTCTTCTCCACTTGACAAGATAGTAGTCTATCTTGCTTGCAAGCATCTCGCAGCCGGGCAGAGGAATTATGCCGAGCTTGCCGACGGGAATGGATTTAAAATCTTCGTATTCAGCCATTGCGGTTCCCTCCAAATCTTATTATAAAACTATTCTACAATATTTTGGAGAATTTGAAAAGGGAATATCGAAAAAAGGCGGTGAAAATTTGTATAAAATAAAACATTATATTTTGGTTATTTTGCCGAGATTGATGCAACCGTTACAGCACATAGCTGCGGTCGATATTGATAACGCAGAAGCATTTGCCGTTCCTCTGCCTGACACGTTTCTCGACCTCCGCCCTGAACTGCTCCTCGCTGAGCTTTGATCTATAGGGCAAAACGACGTCAAATATAAGATTGGTGTGGGTCGGGCCGTCCACCACTCTGAAGTCGTGGATAGTCGCGTCCGATTCTATCTCTTTAACCGTCTCGGTCACGAGCGCCCTGAATCTGTCGGTCTCCTCATCCTTGTCCATAATAACATCCATGTCAATGGAAAGCTCGATGCCGAGCTTCTCCCGCACCTCGCGCTCGATAAGGTCTATCATATCGTGAGCGGTCAGCAGGTCTGCGTCGGCGGGCACCTCGGCGTGAAGCGAACCGATCACCCTTGAATGGCCGTAGCTGTTGAGCACAATATCGTGAATGCCGATTATCCCGTCGTGTGAGAGCACGAGCTTTTGCAGCTTGTCGACGGTCTCTTTGCCAGGAGGCTCGCCGAGCAGCGGCCCCATCGTGTCACGGATTATGCCGATGCCCGTGAAAATAACGAAGCAGGCGACGATGATACCCATAACCGCGTCAACGGGCAGCGATGTGAAGCCCGAGGCGATAAGGGCGATGAGCGAGCACGAGGTGGCGGCGATATCACCTATGCTGTCTGCGAATACGGCGTTGACAGCGACGGAATCTATCCGCCTGCCTATCGAGCGGTTAAAGAGCGCAAGCCAAAGCTTCGCGGCGATGGATACCGCAAGGGTGACCGCCGCGGGCACGCTGAACACGGTCGGCTCGGGATTTGTGAATTTGTCAACGGAGCCTTTGATAAGCTCAACGCCGGTTATCAGGATAAAGAAAGCGAGCGTCAGCGCCGAGACGTATTCCATACGGCCGTGGCCGAAGGGATGCTCCTTGTCGGCGGGCTTGCCCGATATCTTGAAGCCGATAAGGCTGATGATGGACGAAACCGCGTCAAAGAGATTGTTGACGCCGTCGGCGACCACAGCTATACTGTGCGCCGCGGAGCCGAATATCAGCTTGAAGAGAGACAGCAAAGCGTTCAGCGCTATGCCGACCGCCCCGCTGAGTACTCCGTAACGCATTCTGACGGCTTCGCTGCCGGTATTTTCACTGTCCCTGATAAAAAGTTTGATAAGCAGCCTTGTCACGGGATCACTCCTCGGTCAAATCTTTTGAAATGTGTACGTCGAGCTGGTCATAGGGAATTGCGATTTTATTCTCGTCGAATGCGAGCTTGACCGCTTCCTGCATATAATAAAATACGTTCCAATAATCGTCGGTATGACACCAGACGAGGCAGGAAATATTCACCGAGCTTGCCGCCTGAGCGCTCACAGCGATTATCGGCTCGGGTTCGGTCAGGATAAGCTCGTTTTTACGCACCGTTTGGGCTATAACTTCCTTTGCTTTGGCGATATCGGCGTCGTAGGATATACCGAAAACAAGGTCTATCCTGCGCTTGCTCTCGGAATTATAGTTGATTATGTTGCTGCCGGTTATATGTGAATTCGGCACTATAACTCGTTTATTATCAACAGTTATAAGCTCGGTATACATCATTTTAATCTCGTGCACCTTGCCGCTGACCGTGCCGAGGTCGATATAATCACCGCTCTTGAACGGGTGGTTGATGAGTATCTGAATACCGCTGGCGAATTGGCTGACGCTCGCCTGCAAGCCGAGGCCGGCGGGGGGGTGGAGTAGCGGGGGGCGCCTATGGCGGCTATGAACGAATTGACGTCCACATTCATCGTCGAAAGTGCCGACAAAATGACCGCAAATTTAAGCAGCAGCACGACGATGGTCTTGATAAAGGTATGTATCGACGGGTCGATGCCTCTTGCCCTCATGCCCTTGACCACCAGCTTGCCCACGAGGTTTGACAGCACGAAGCCGACGACCACTATTATGACCGCGCCGAGCAGCAGCGGCGCCTTTGAAACGACAAATTTCACCACATCATCCCACTCAGGGAAAATGTTTGATTCTGCAAGTTCTATATCTCCGACTTTCATATTTATCTCCTTTCACTCACGGCTCAAAATCCACTTTGCGTAATTTTGAGCATTTACAAATGATATTGTACTCTTTTAAAAGCAAATTGGCAATACTGCCGCAACTAAAATTTTTAAAACAGTCTTTTTTGTCAAAAAGTCTATTGAAATTCTCAAAAAAATACTCTATAATTTAATCTAATTAAAAATATAAAGAAGGTGAAAGAAACATGGCCTCCGAGGTTATAAACGCAGTGCTCAGCGCGGAAAAAGCCGCAGCGGACTCCTATGCGGAGTCCGTTCAAAAATGCGACTTGCTCAAAGCCGAAGCCCACGAAAAGGCAAGATCCATCCAAAGAGAAATGAAGGACGAAGCCCTCGCAAAGGCAAAAGAGATCAAGGCCCATGCCGAAGCCGAAGCTGCAAAATTGCAGGAGGAAGCCTCAAAAAATGCAGCAGCCGAGGCAGCCCGTCTCAAGGCCGACGCTCTCGGCAAGTGCGACGGCGCGGTCAAAACTCTTTTATCCCGTTTCATCTGACTCAGGCAATAATCAATTAATCTTTAACGATAGGAGGTGTTTTCTTGGCAAAACTCAAAATGAAGTATCTCGAAATCGTTGCACCGCTCGAGCAAAGCAAGGAGATAGTCGATATGCTCCAGCTCCGCTCGGTCATCGAGCTTCACTCGCATGAGGAGCAGGAGGGGCTGACCTCGCTCGAATCCGGCAGGACTGCGGCTCAGCTCACAAAATACCGTGACTGCGCTCAGACCGCCCTCGACATCCTCAACCGCTACGCCCCCGCAAAGAAGGGGCTGGTCGAGTCGTTTATCCCCGAGCTTCGCGAGATGACCGTATCCGAGTATCTCGGTAAATCCGATCAGGCTGATGAGCTGCTCTCCCTCTGCTACAAGATATGCGACAGCGAGAAGGGCATTGCGGAGGCAAAAGCGGCTATCGCCCGTTACGGCGCTCTGCGCGAGGGTCTTGAGCCTTGGCTCGGCCTCGACGTGCCGATGAAATTCAGCGGCACTCAGACCACGGCGGCGTTTATAGGCACCCTGCCCGAGGACTACACGGCTCAGAGCCTTGATATCGCCCTCGCCGAAGTCCTCGACCCCGAATGCGGCTTTGAGTGCGAGGTGATATCGCATTCAAAGGAAAGAAGCTGCATCTTTGCTGTATGCAATAAGAGCAGCTCCGAGGAAGTGTTCAACGCGCTGCGAGGCCTCGGCTTCGCTTACCCGACCGACCCGACCAAGCACCCGCCGAGGGTTCGTTACGAACGCTATGCCGCGGAGATCGAAAAGCTCCGCGAGCAGATAAAGCAGAGCGGCGAATATATCGCCTCACTCGGCGACAGGCGCAGCGATATCGAATTCGCACGGGACTATTTCTCGATAAGGACCGACAAATATGAGGCTCTGGGCAGCATTTGCGCCAGCGAGAGCGTGATAGTCATCGACGGCTATGTGGCCGAGAAAAACGTTGACAAGCTCGTGGCAAAGCTCGAGAAGAAATTCACCGTTGCGGTCTCCGTCACGGAGCCGCCGGAGGATGCGGATATCCCGGTCTTGCTTGAAAACAACAGATTCAACGCCCCGATGGAAGCGATAACCGAAATGTACGCGCTCCCGTCCAAGGACGACCCGGACCCCAGCCCGGTAATGGCATTTTTCTATTATTTCTTCTTCGGATTAATGCTCTCGGACGCCGGCTACGGCCTGCTGATGGTCATTTTCACAACGATAGCCAAGAAAAAATTCAAGCTCAGCGACAAAATGCGTAAGACGATGGATCTGTATTTTTACTGCGGCATCTCTACCGTATTTTGGGGCGCAATGTTCGGCGGCTGGTTCGGCGATATAATCCCCGTTATCGCCAACAACTTCTTCGGAAAAAACCTGAATACCGCAGACATCGCCATATGGATGGATCCCCTCTCGGGCAACAATCCCATGACGCTGCTGCTGTTCTCATTCCTCTTCGGCATATGCCACCTCTTCCTCGGCCTCGCCGTCAGGCTGGTAATGCTTTGGAAAGAGGGCAAGAAGCTCGACGCGCTTTGCGACACCGTGCCCATCTATCTGCTCGTAACGGGCATAGCCCCGATATGCGCCAACATGGTGGCCGGCGGCTTCCCGCAGACGGTGCTCACAGTCGGCAAATACCTTGCCATTGCAGGCGCAGCGCTTGTAGTGCTGACCTCCGGGCGCTCGTCAAAGAAGCTGCTCCGCAAGCTCGGCGGCGGCCTTTACGGTCTTTATAATGTCGGCTCGGGCTACCTCGGCGACGTGCTTTCATACTCAAGGCTGCTCGCCCTGAGCCTTTGCACAGGCGTTATCGCCCAGGTCGTCAATATGCTCGGCACTATCCCGTCGAATCCCGTTGCAAAGGGCATTCTGCTCTTCTTTGTCTTTATCTTCGGCCACACGGTGAATATCGCTATCAACATGATAGGCACCTATGTCCACACCAACAGGCTCCAATACGTTGAGCTGTATTCAAAATTCTATGAGGGCGGCGGCAGAGCCTTCGCCCCGTTCGGCACAAATACAAAATATATTTCTCTCAAGGAGGAAAAAGTCAATGAATAATCTCGGTATAGTTTTTGCACTCGTAGGCGCTGCTTTCGCAGCCATTTTCGCAGGCATGGGTTCGGCTAAGGGCGTCGGCCTCGTCGGTCAGGCAGGCGCAGGCGTCATCACCGAGGATCCCTCAAAATTCGGTAAAGTCCTTATTCTCCAGATACTCCCCGGCACCCAGGGCCTTTACGGCTTCCTTGCAGCCATCCTTGTTCTTCTCCAGGTCGGCATCATCGGCGGCTCCTATGAGCCTATCTCGCTTGCAAGAGGCCTGCTCTATTTCGCAGCCTGCCTGCCCATCGCCATTGTCGGCTACTTCTCGGCAATAGCTCAGGGCAAAGCCGCAGCGGCGGGCGTTAGCATCGTTGCCAAAAAGCCCGACCAGAGCGGTAAGGCGATCACTCTCGCCGTCATGGTCGAGACCTACGCCGTGCTTGCCCTGCTTGTTTCCCTGCTTTCAATCATAAGCGTTTCCGGCCTTGATGTTTGATTAAGCGAGAGGATGAACTCCCGATGACAGGTTTAGAAAAAATTGTTTCAAAAATAAACTCCGACGGGAAAGCAAGATGCGATTCCGCCGAGGCCGCAGCGGCAGCCGAGTGCGATAAGATAATCGCCGCTGCCCGTGAGGACGGCCAAAAGAATGCCGACGCAATTATCGCCGCCGCCGAAAAGGAGAGCGAGCAGATAATCGCCGTTGCGAAATCCGGCATCACTCAGCAGGAGAGGCAGACGCTGCTCGCCGCAAAGGTCGAGGCGGTCAACGAGACTCTCAATAAGCTGCTCGCGGCCGTTAAAGCTCTGCCCGAGGATCAATACTTTGCCTCGGTCATCAAGCTCGCCTCCGAGAGCGCCATGAAGGGCGAATGCACCGCATACCTCGGCTCGGAGGATCTCGCAAGGCTGCCCGCCGATTTTGAGGCGCGTCTTTGCTCCGCTCTGAGCGCAAAAGGCTCGACCTGCACCCTTTCAAAGGAAGCGGCCCGCATTGAGAGCGGCATCATGCTCGTCTACGGCGATATCGAGGTCAACTGCACCTTTGAGGCCGTTATCGAGTCAAGCGCCGAGGAGCTGAAGGCTCAGATCGGCGAAATGATATTTTAGGCGGTGAAGAATATGCACGAAACCGAATACGCCTACGCCGTGGCGAGGATAAGAGCCAACGAAACGAAGCTGCTCACACGAGCCGATATTGATCAGCTCATTGAGGCGGAGAGCTATGAGGCGGCAGTCAGACTGCTTGCCGACAAGGGCTTTGCCGTCCCCGAAAAAGGCGAGAGCTTCGACATTGCGGAGAAGGATCTGAGCGGCGCATGGGAGCTGATCGAAGAATGCGCCCCCGACGCCGAGCTGCTTGAGGCGCTCGTCATTGCAAACGACTTCACCAATCTCAAGGCAGCGGTGAAATGCGTTTTCTCCGACCTTGACCCCGTAGCATACTACATTTATCCCTGCGTTACCGACACGGCCGTTATTACCGAAGCTATCAAGAACAACGACCTTGAGCTGCTGCCCGAATATCTGCGCCCGTGCGCCGAGAAGGCTATGACGGCGGTATCCAAGCTCTCGAGCGGTCAGCTTGCGGAAACTGCGATAGACAAAGCCTCGCTTGAGGCTCGCCGCAGCTTCGCCGCAAAGGCGGGCAGCCCCCTGCTTGAGGGCATAGCCGACCTGCTTGCGGTCGCCGCAAATATCAAGCTCGCTCTGCGCTGTGCAAAGATGAATAAGAGCGCGGACTTCGCCCTTGACGCCGCCTGCGAGAGCAGCCTCGACTTTGAGGAGCTGCTGAGCCACTGCTCAACACCCGAGAAAGCCGCCGAATATATCGCGGCGACGGATTACGGCTTCCTTGCCGAGAGCCTCGGCGAGAGCTTCACGGCGTTTGAGAAGCAGTGCGACAACGAGATAGTCTCAAGGCTTGAGAACGCTAAATACGCGACCTTCGGCCCCGACCCGCTGATAGCTTATTACTACGCAAAGCAGGCGGAGGCAAAAAACGTCAGAATAATCCTCTCCGCCAAGGCAAGCGGAGTCCCCGCAGAGATAATTTCAGAGAGAGTGAGGGAGATATATGTATAAGATAGCCGCCATGGGCGATAAAGACAGCATCTACGGCTTCGCCTCGCTCGGCATCAGCATATTCCCCGTCACCGACCCCGCCGAGGGCGCTCACACTCTGAGGAAGCTCGCCGACAACGGCTACGGGGTAATATATATAACGGAGCAGCTCGCCGAGGGGATGCTCGAGGAGATCGAGCGTTACGCCTCAAGGCCGCTGCCCGCCATAGTTCCCGTGCCCGGTGTCAGGGGCAATACGGGGCTCGGGCTTGACAGCGTCAGCAAATTCGTCGAGAAGGCCGTCGGCTCCGATATACTGTCATAAACTAATGAAAGGCGTGGCACACAAGAAATATGAGTAAAGGTGTTATAACTAAGATCTCCGGTCCGCTCGTCGTTGCCTCCGGCATGAGAGACGCCAATATGTTTGACGTCGTGCGTGTCAGCGACAGCCGTCTGATCGGTGAAATAATAGAAATGCACGGCGACCGAGCCTCGATCCAGGTCTATGAAGAGACCTCGGGCATAGGCACGGGCGAGCCCGTCGAATCCACTAACGAGCCGCTGAGCGTTGAGCTCGGCCCCGGCCTCATCAAGGGCATATTCGACGGTATCCAGCGCCCGCTGAACGTCATACGCGACCTCGTGGGCAACAGCCTGACGAGGGGTATAGAGGTTCCCGCCCTGAGCAGAGACGCCCGCTGGCACTTTGTTCCCACCGTCAAGGCGGGCGACAGGGTCAATGGCGGCGACGTGCTCGGCACGGTCAAGGAGACCGATATAGTCAACCACAAAATAATGGTTCCCCCTGCCGTCTCCGGCACGGTCAAGAGCATAAGCGAGGGGGATTTCACCGTCACCGACCCCGTAGGCGTTATCACCAAGGATAACGGTGAAGATTACACATTCACCCTCATGCAGAAGTGGCCTGTCAGAAAGGGCAGACCCTATGCAAAGAAGCTCTCGCCCGACGTGCCCCTTGTAACGGGTCAGAGAGTTATCGACGCACTCTTCCCGATAGCCAAGGGCGGCGTTGCCGCGATTCCCGGCCCGTTCGGAAGCGGCAAGACCGTCACCCAGCATCAGCTTGCGAAATGGGCTGAGGCGGATATCGTCGTCTACATCGGCTGCGGCGAACGCGGCAACGAGATGACCGACGTTCTTAACGAATTCCCCGAGCTTATCGACCCGCACACAGGCAAATCGCTCATGGAGCGCACGGTGCTGATAGCCAACACCTCCGATATGCCCGTTGCAGCCCGTGAGGCTTCAATATACACAGGTATCACGATAGCCGAATATTACCGTGACA